>Ga0268283_1000586_pt1 | contig 22409 bp, 22 predicted proteins | sample saktaG_13_FD_190140 | JGI IMG/M metagenome (GOLD analysis project Ga0268283, IMG submission 190140) | Saline water microbial communities from Sakinaw Lake, British Columbia, Canada - sak_2013_06_06_36m | ecosystem: Environmental > Aquatic > Non-marine Saline and Alkaline > Saline ... | reverse complement strand
TAACTATAAAAAATGCCGTTACTGAGGGAGACTATGCATCAACTAGTGAAGTTATTCGAGAAGCTCTGCATGACTGGAAAATCAAACAGAAATATCATGGCACCAATATAGATTCCGCTATAACCACTGATAGCTACATGATTCTGAGCTTGAAAACTTATATGCTAAAGCTATGAAGTTTGTTACAGAATCCCGTATTGCTTCTGTATCTGCTGTACAGAAGCAATCCAAAATTGGTTACCACAGATCCTCTACTATCATTGAAGCAATGGAAGCAGATGGCATTGTGAGTTGTGCTGGATCTAATAGAAGAAGAATTGTATTGGCTCCATCTCCTGTTCTGCCTTAGATTCAGTCTCATTAATTTGCTTTATTTCAGAAATCGGTTAAATCAAATACCGGAGATAGCGTTACAAGTAGGAAAATTGATTGGATTGGTATTAGTCAGAGCCAATCCAATCAATTCCAATTCATAGACAGTCAAAATTCAGAAAATTACACGAAATCAGTTAATTTTCGCAAAGAATATTCCCTATATGGATCATTACATCCATTAAAGAATAGTTGTTCACGCGATATTGAAATCCAATGAGGGGTTATGAAAAAAGAATCATCAACAAATATCTTAATGGCACTATTGGTTATTGCTTGTGTTCTGGTATGGATAGTTCTCCAATCAGTTACTGGCGTGTCGATGAAGATGTAAGTGATATTCTTATCAATTGTTCATAACTTACTGCTACTGATACTGCTCTAACAACTGAAGGATAATGATGAAAAGTAATATTGGCAAAATAGATCGTCTTATAAGGTTAGCAATCGCACTGTTTCTATTGGTCTATGCCTATTGGCAAGGAAGTTGGATTGCCTTTGGATTTTCAGTTTTTACTTTTTATGAAAGCTGGGCAGGTTGGTGTGCTTTCTATCAACTCATCGGTAGGAGTAGCTGTCCTTTACCTAAGCAATAAACTGTTTGAAATATTATTTTGCCAATATTAAGTAAATAATAATGTAGAGGCATGATTTGTGAGCTTATTCTGCATAAATAAATATTTGGAAAAGTTTACAATGACTTCATGAGTTTATTTCCCTCCTTGGAAACAAACTTAAAGTTTTTAAATTGAATATTATTTAACAGTTGCTGGTGTTTGTTGCTCAGTTAAGTCCCCGTGTTCTTTTTCCCACTTTTGATGATGCTTTTCCCTCATAGCATCCATTTTGGCAAGCTGTTCTTTAGTAAGAAAAGTTTCCATTTGTTTGCGGGTTTCATCATGAATAACTTTATATTTAACGCCTTGCTCTTCAAATAAAGTGGTAAGTTTTGCTTCTTGGTCGGGACTTAAATTTAAACTTTTAGTCATTTTTTCAATCTTTTGTGCACGAATAGTCGCTGAATCACCGATATCCCCACCAGAAAAAGCAAGTGCAGTTAAGGGAAGTGTAAAGATTAATGCAATAGTAGCTATTTTATATTTCATGATTTACCTCAATGTGACTTCATAATAATGATATGGGATTTTTGATATAAATTTTACGGCAATCACTTATCTGAGCTTATTTTAAAAGGATAACTCGTGAGTTCCATTTCTATTTAATAACTTCTTTGCCTACAATATCACTAACGCTGGTAGGACATGGCACTTTTTTGACGACTATATTTCTCGTGATTGCTGATTTGACCGGCTCATGAAATTGAATCCCGGAAGCAATTATGTTGTCGGTTGTTATGCTCATCAAATTGCCACCAAATGTTGAGGGGTTAAGATCAAAAATAGCCTCTGTATGCCACATATCATGAATATCTTTCTTTAAATCCGAGCCAGAACCCTGAAGACTAATATGTAAGGTTTCATTTTTATTCAGCATATTACTTTCTGATGCTATAACAACTGTTCCATCCATTCCATCTATGTAAGATTCGTGTGGTGAGACTTTTTCTCCTAACTCAAAACCATTCACTGTATAAAAGTTGGGATGATTTTCTATTGGAGAAAAATGTAAATACCAAATTGGATTAAACGTATGAGGATCAGAGGATGAAGTAGACTGTAGGCAAACGCTTGATGGAATTAAGCTATCAGCAACGGTATCAAAGCTCATTATTGTTAATAATGACAGTCCGAGCATTAGTTTTGCATGTGAATACATTTATAAAATCCTTATAATAATTATTAAATTCTGAATCTATAAATTAAATCAATTAGAAATACTGTGCAAGAATTTAGATTAAGCGTATAGCTTTCATAGTACATCAATAGGATAGACTTCTTTTAATTGGCTCATGATTAAACAGTTCATATTTTTAGTTTAATTGAATATCCCATTTTATCTTTTTAATCATCAATTCTCTTCTCAATCACAGTGTACTCAGCGTCAATGACGTTACCAGCATCAGATTTTCTAGCTAACTTTATCGCTCGCCAGAATTTATATCCGATGATCGCCATCGGTATCAGTAGGATTGCAAAAAATACTGAGAACAGAATTATGGAGCCTGCGATAATAACCAATAAAAGTGGGATGGCAATAAAGCTGGGAAGGTTTGAAGAAATACGCATAGCACTGAGAGATGTTGAGATTAAAGTTTAATCATATTACTCCTGAAGCTTCGAAAATAACATGACTGATCCCTATCAGATAAAACTTACATTCAACCAGTTACACCACTACTACAAATATTACATGAAGTATTTCACCTAACTATTTGACAGATTGCACTTTGTAGACTTATCCCCAAAAACTGTGGATAAGTCTGTGGATTTCGGCTTGAGTAACCTCCTAACTATCTAATAATTCATAAACTTTCTTAGATTGCCCAATAATTAAACAATAGACTTATAGAATTAACAATCAATGAGTTACAATATTTTTCTGATTATTCATGATCGATTTGATAATATTTTCTCATATCATATTAGAAGATATTGATATGTGTGTAAGTATTATGCTTTGTTGTTCGAATTCCTTAATGTCAAGGTAAATTTGATGCTATTCTGGGAAATGCTGAATGATATTTTTGTTGCCATCATCAATAAACTTAAGAAGGAAATTTTAAATGAATACGGAAGCAGACTTACTAAATTCTTTAGAAGATGCTCAAGGCAGAAATCCTATTGAATTTCCTTTTGGATTCTTTTTGGAAGACAATTGTGATGATAGTGCTGGTGGCAGTTTCTTTTGGTATAAGACCGATAAAGAACTGCAACATGCGATACAAAATGATCTGATCGATGCTCTGTCTAATGGCACTAGCGATGATATAACAGTAGTTAAAGCAGAGATCTCGAACTGTATTGGAAATTCCACTGCTGATGATTTACTGAATAATTTTAATGTCTTATTAGGTGGGCTTGAGGTGCAACTTCAGTTTCTTGGTTCTTTTGAAGATCTCTGTAAGGGCAAGAGTGAGTGGTCGAAATACTTCCGAGAAGAATTTAGAGAAGAATATATCGAAGACATAGAGGATCTTACTGCTAAAAAGTTACAGAGCTCCATCAAGCAATTTGAGCAAGATGATTTTGCTGAGTTTGTTTCTGATTATGTAATTTAGTTTCATGAACAAAATCCTATTAATCCTTCTATTACTATTCCCCCTATCCACTATTGCAGGAGATAAATCTGTAGTTGGCTGGGCATTTACAGTTTGAGTCAAATATGAGCCGTTTAATGTTTCTTGGACTATACCTGTTGAGTGCAATGAGGGTTAAAATGTCCAATAATCATCAAAGTTAACTAAGAACTTGTAAAGGTAATTATGACCACAGAATATTCAGAAACCGAATTGGAAATGATCAACCTTTTAGATCAACATGTGAATGCAGAACTAGAAGGTGATTTAGAATTAACGATGGCAACAATGACTGAAGACCCCCATCTTTTAAATATTCCCAATCTGATGGGTGGAAATGGTTATGAAGGCGTGAAGAATTTCTACAAAAATCATTTAGTAGGAAAGTTCTTTCCGCCTGATGTCATTATGCAGCGAGTCTCTTTGACGATAGGTAGCCATCAAATAGTAGATGAACTTGTCATTACTTTTACGCATACTACCATGGTGGATTGGATGCTTCCTATGGTTGAGCCAACGGGCAAAAAAGTTGAGATTGGAGTCGTTGTTATTGCAGGGATTAAAGACAAAAAAATATCCCATGAACATATCTATTGGGATCAAGCAAGTGTACTTTTTCAAGTTGGATTGATTGATCGATATAACTTGCCAATATGCGGCTCTGAAAGTGCCAAGAAGTTATTGGATCTATCTTTACACAATAAACTGCCCGATTAATGTTTACACGCAATACTAACAAAAATATTTTTGATAATTAAATATCCCTAACTAAATCCAATCACATGTTAACCGTAGAACAAATAATTACTGAACTACATGCCAATGATATCTTATTTCCTCATCGGGAAGCATTAGAACAGGCAATCCTTCAGCAGGATGCAATTACACCTGCATTATTAGATATCATTGAAAACGTTGCTAAAGCGCCTCACTCCGTTAATGATACACCCGCTTTTATCTATGCTTTATGTCTACTTGCTCAATTTAGAGAGAAAAAAGCTTACCCTCTTATTGTGAAATACTTTGGGGGAATTGGATTGGAATATCAAGCATTAGATAGCCTAGGATACGTAGCCACAGAATGCTTAAGCCATATTTTTGCGTCTGTTTGTCGCGGTGATGTAAGTTTATTGAAAGAACTTATCGAAAATAAGGCTGTTAATGAATATGTTAGGGTTGCTGCTTTAGAATCACTGGTAATTCTCTACAACATAGACCAGCTTTCACGAGAAGAATTAATCGCTTATTTTAGAGTGTTAATTAACCGTTGCTTAGAACAGACTGAAAATCCATTTATCGTCACTAGTTTAGTATGGAATTGTTGTGATATACATCCTGAAGAACTTTACGATTTACTAATTACCTGCTTTGACCAAGAGCTTGTAGATGAAGATGAAGTGGACAAAGACTATCTCGAATTCCACATGGAAGGAAATAAAGAAGAGCTATTAGCTGATTTGAAAAAGGATGCTAACTATCACTTAATTACCGATGTAATAGCTGAAATGGAGTCGTGGGCATATTTCAATCCATTATTTAGTGGTGATTTTGAATACGACAGGGATGTTAAGGTTGATAATAATACCCCCTGCCCATGTGGTAGTGGCAAAAAGTATAAGAAATGTTGTTTGCATTAATCTGAAATAACTGATGGTAAAAAAATACTTCACTCTGTGGTGAGACTTTGATGTGTGGTGCAAATCAGACTATGGAATCCTGTTGGTGTTTTACTTATCCAATGATTATGTCTGTTAATTCACAGCAGGATTGTCTTTGTGAAAGTTGCCTCAGCCATTCCATACAAGAGAAAATTGTTAGCTTTCCCGCCTCGTCAATTAGCAAGAAGTAGCTAATGTTGATAATGATGGTGATAAGCTGGATGATGACTTTTCACATTAATAAATAATAAAGACCGTTTAGGCTATTGCTCTAAAACTATTCAGCCTGCTAGATTTAATCTCTATTTCGATTCAGTTATCATAATGATTAACTTTGGATAAGTATCAATTGCGCTTTACTAAACAAACAACCATTAATTGTTTGCAAATTGGAAATAATTAATTATAAATCTGCAGTATTGTGTACTAAAAATATACCTGTATAGTAGTAATCAAGCAATTCACACAAGCTGAATTAAGAATTAAACTTTACAGAGACTAAACAGATGAATAAATTAAATACTAATATACTTATTGGTTCAGTATTTATTGCTGGTATGTGGTGCTTCATATCTGGTCAATTTATTATATCGACCGTTTTGTTTGGCGCTGCAGCTATTTATAGCAACATCGTAAAACAAGTAAATTTAAACAGCTAATTGCAAACTATTTATCTACCTCCTGGTATTAAAGCCCCAAGCAGCTCTTCCTCATTAAGTTTCTGCTAAACTCTTACCTCTCTTGCTGAAAAGTACAGGGAGGTTTTTTTTGTCTGATGCTTCCTACTTTGTAGTGCTATGAATTCCTAATTGCATACAAGAAGTATGAAGTTGCAGATTGTACTGGAATTATGACGACACCTTATTATTATCTTTAGAGGGGTGCCCCCAATACAGCCTGCAATACTAAGTGTAGTTATTTCTTAAAACTTTTCAGAACATTTTCAAGAATTATTTCAAGTCGGCATTTTCCAAATGTTAGAGAAGATCTCATAATTAAATTGGTTTTAATAGATAAGCAGCACATGGGATGAAAGGTTTTAATGGAAGCTATCGATGATATTCAATAAATAAAACTAACAATCATGAATTATCGTTTAAAACGACAATTAACCATTCAAAGTAGAGCTCATTAATTGCTCTGTATTGACAAATATAGCTTTGAAATAACTTCATAAAATTCTTCTAATTTATATAATTCCCAATCAGAATATATTGAATCTAAATTTGTAGAAGCTGAGTACACATTTATATCAGAACATTTAGATACTATTATTAGCTCTTTACCTTTATCGTTACTAAATCGACATTCCAGCTTTACGGCTAAATCGTATGCTTCAAAAACTTCTTTTAGTTTACCAACAGCATTAAAATATAAATCGTACTCATCGCTATAATCTTGTTTTTCTGCGTAGCAATAGTTAATATGATATTTCTTTACTATTTCCTCATCAAAATCGTCAACATCTCTGCCCAATAAATCTCGTTTACTGACATACCATCCATAGTTTTTATTAATTTCTTCTGTTACTGCGCCTCTAATAACACTTAGAAATAGTGAATTAATGCTAGCAACAACTTTTTGTTTTTCTGATTGAAGCGCAGAAGAGTTTTTTCTATCTTCAAAATATAGCGAGACGTATTCAGCAATAGAATCTCTTTCTAATTCTCTACCAATCTGTATTCCTAAGTAAAACAGTTTCTCAGCATTTAAGCTCGACTTAAATAGCTCAGCCAATTCTTTTTCTAACTCACTTAACTTACTCATATTTTTATCAGCATATCTTAATAGAAGAAAATATTTCATCAAGAAATACTCTAACACACTCATAGCAACGTGCTTACTGAAATGAAATGAAATGGCAATGGTTATTTTACGAAAGGAACTACAGTTGTGCTCCTAGATTCTGCAGATTAACTGCATCCTTCCACCGATCTTTGTCGCAATTAGCAGTAATCTTGTGTAATCATTTGAAAACTCTTAAAATTTCGTTATTAATTCATTCGAACATATAAACTTAGAGAAAACAATGGGACTTATTATTACTCCAATTTATGCTGCATTATTAGGTTTGGTATTTGTGGTTTTAAGCTTAAGAACAATACGCATAAGAAGAAAGAATAAAATTGCAGTAGGTGATGGAAGTCATTCTCAGCTACAAAGAGCCATGCGTGTACATGCTAATTTTGCAGAATACACCCCAATTGCAATTATTTTGGTTGGATTTGTTGAAAGCTTAAAGTACAACACAATTATCATTCATATCTTACTCAGCACTTTTTTGCTGGGAAGAATTGTGCATGCTTATGGTATGAGTAGGATAAATGAAGATTTTAGATTTAGAGTTTTTGGAATGATAATGACGTTTAATCTAATTACAGTTTCATCTGCATTAATTATTTTTAAATCTTTAATGGGCATATAGGTGCAAAATCAAGACCATGAATCTGTAAGTATTAGCTAATCAAAGTGTTAGAAGCAATCGAACAATTACTTGGCAAAGAGACACAGCGACTGATTAATGCAATAGGAGAAATAAGTTGCTCTCATACTACCTTCTTTATTTGAAAAAAATAATAGAGCTTAAACTGCTTAGCATTTAACTTAGCGAGTGTAGCTTTTTTCGAGGGATCATAACGCTTTAAAAAATCATCAACCACGTCAGACAGCAAAGGCACTATTGATTGAGTTTTATCTAAGGCAGATATGGCGCCTATAGAGCTGCCTGAGGCGCTATCAATTTGCAGATCATGCTTTGCCAGCCTAATAACCTCTAAATGGGTGATACAGCCTTTATTAGCCGTTTTTAACTCATTAAATGTTACTGTGACACTAGCAGCTAATCTTAAAGCTAAGGGTATAGCTTCGGCTCGACTTTCAGTTTTTAGGCTTTGGATTATTTCACTGACTTTAAGGGATACTCGAAGTTCAGCAGGAACACGAAGACGGAAATAATAAATATTATTTCGTCGGTAAAGATAGGGTATTTTTGCCATAAAGGCAGCCTCTGTGTAGCAGTATTGTGTAGCAAAATACTGTTATTTCTGAGGCGATCTTTATATTACTGAATAAAATCAAGTGGTTAATAAATGGCGGAGAAAGAGGGGTTCGAACCCTCGATACGTTGCCGTATACACACTTTCCAGGCGTGCGCCTTCGACCACTCGGCCATCTCTCCTATTTATTTATCCTTCCCACTCAGCACATGAGAGCCGTTAAGCATAAAGCAGTTTACCTGTTGTTGCAATTTATTTTAACTCGCATTTTCTTCTGTCATGGCTTCCAACTCATTCCAACGCGCATAAACCTGCTCCAATTTTCCTTCTATTTTTTTTAACTCATCCAAGGTCTTGGCGATAGCCAGCGGCTCTTTTTTATAAAAAGCTGATGAACTGATTTGCTGCGTCAAAGCGGCTTGCTTAACTTCCAAATCATCAATCACTTGAGGTAACTCATTAAGCTCTTGCTGATCTTTATAACTTAATTTCTTTTTTTTTACCGCCGGCTTATCTTGCTTGGGTGCTTCTTGAACCTTTTTTACTGCCACTGCTGGCTTGGTCTGTTCTGCCTGCTTTAAATGACTTATCCAATCGGTATAACCACCGACAAATTCATCAACATCGCCTGAACCATTAAGCACATAAACGCTGGTCACCACGTTATCCAAAAAAGCACGATCATGACTAACCAATAATAAGGTGCCGTCATAGTTAACCAATTTTTCTTCCAGCAATTCCAAGGTTTCCAAATCCAGATCATTAGTGGGTTCATCCATAACGATTAGATTAGCTGGCCGGGTAAATAATCGCGCGAGTAACAGGCGATTTTTTTCACCTCCCGACAAACTTTTTACCGGAGAACGTGCTCTCGCAGGCGCAAATAGAAAATCACCCAAATATGACATAACGTGGCGTTTGTTGCCGGCTATTTCGACAAAGTCATTGCCATCAGCAACAGTATCCGCAACAGTTAGGTTAGGGTCAAGCTGATCACGTAACTGGTCAAAATAGGCGATTTCCAGTTTGGTGCCTTGCTCTACAAAACCAGTATTAGGTTCTATTTGTTGTAATAACAGCTTTAATAAGGTTGACTTACCAGCGCCATTAGCACCAATTAAACCAATTTTGTCACCACGTTGAATGAGTGTAGAAAAATGGCTAATAATTTGCTTTTCGCCATAACCAAAACAAATATCATTAACCTCGATGACTTTTTTACCTGAAGCATCGCCTTTTTCCAAAGCTAACCTGGCTGTGCCTTGCTGCAAACGCCTTTGAGCACGCTCATTACGTAACTTTTCCAAAGCACGAACACGCCCTTCGTTTCGAGTACGTCGTGCTTTTACACCCTGCCTGATCCAGACTTCTTCATCGGCCAGTTTCTTGTCAAATTCAGCATTTTGATTAGCCTCATCTTCAAGTGCGGCAGCTTTACGCGTCAGATAATCGTCATAATTACCGGCCCACGAAACCAAATTACCACGATCCAAATCAACAATTCGAGTCGCCAGTTTTTGCAAAAATGACCGATCATGGGTCACAAATAAAACGGCACCCTGAAAGTTAAGCATTTGCTCTTCCAACCACAGTATACTTTCAAAATCTAAATGATTGGTAGGTTCATCCAGCAGCAACACTTCGGGTTCTATAACTAAGGCTCTTGCCAAAGCTACGCGTCGCTTCCAGCCACCGGATAAGTCACTTATTTTTAATTCACCCGGCAAATCAAGCTTGTTTAAGGTCGTTTCAACCCGCTGCTGAAAGTGCCAGCCATTATGAGACTCAAGCTTATGCTGCAAGTCGCCCATTTCGTTTAACGCTTTATCATCATCGTAATCCATGGATAAAGTCAATGCGTGGTAACGGGTAATCCATTCCCCCAACTCGCCCAATCCACCCGCAACAGCATCATATATTGTGGCGTCATCCGGTAAATCAGGTGATTGCTCCAGCCACGCCAGTCTTAACTCTGGTTGGCGCCAAATATCACCATGATCAGGCAATACATTACCGGCGATAATTTTCATTAAAGTAGATTTACCTTCGCCATTTCGGCCTAACAAGCCTACTCTTTCGCCTGCATCCAACTGAAAGTCGGCATTTTTTAATAAAGCATGGGTTCCATAAGCAATGGAGATGTTCGATAAACGTAATAAGGGCATTTTAGAATTTCTTTAGAAGACGAATAGAGGGGTTACGTGAGTATTATATAGAATAATAACGTTGTCTTTATGACAATATAAGAAAAACCTGTTATTTGTAGGTAAGTTATAAACGAACCGGCTCACTGTGATTAGTAGAATAAGCTAATCAAATCTTTCTTAACCCCTCTTTTCCAAAGAGGGGTTAAGCACGTACAAAAGCAAGAGGCAGAAAACTTTTCTGCCCCAACAGCGTCAATCTAACAAGACAGGATAATCGGTATAACCTTTTTCGGTACCGCCATAAAACGTAGCAACATCAGGCACGTTTAAGGGTGCGTTTAAATTAAAACGTTCAACCAAGTCGGGATTGGCTATGTATAATTGTCCAAAGGCAACAATATCTGCCTTGCCCTGCGCGATCACTTCTTCAGCACGCGCCTGATCATAACCACCACAGACTATAAGCGTTCCGTCATAAGCTTTACGAAGCGACTCAAGATTAATTACATTTGCTCCGTGCCGGATATCACCGTCAAGCGCATCAACTACATGAAGATAAGCCAGTGCAAAGCGATTCAGTTGACCCAGCAAATAAACAAAAAACGTTTCGGGATCGGAATCAGTCATATCATTAAACGTGCCACTTGGAGACAACCGAATACCAACACGCTCTGCCCCCCAAAGAGCAACTACTGCTTCAGTAACTTCAAGTAAAATTCTGGCTCTATTTTCGAACGATCCACCATAACTGTCCGTGCGTTTATTAGTGCCATCACGCAAAAACTCATCCAGCAAATAACCGTTGGCACTGTGTATTTCGACGCCATCAAATCCGGCATCCAAGGCATTTTTTGCAGCCTGACGATAATCTTCAACAATGCCCTGGATTTCATTTGTTTCTAAAGCACGCGGTGTAACAAACGGCTGCATACCCGTCGGCGTTACCGCATCACCTTTAGGTGCGATTGCAGAAGGCGCAACGGGTAAAGCACCCGCATGGAAATCGGGATGTGAAATACGACCGACATGCCAAAGTTGCAGAAAAATATGACCCTTTTTTGCATGAACGACTTCTGTTATCTTTTTCCAACCAACTACTTGCTCATCATTATAAATACCGGGCGTTGCAGGGTAACCGACGCCTTGCATGGAAATGGGTGAGGCTTCGGAAATAATTAACCCCGCACTAGCTCGCTGCCCATAATACGTTACCATCAAATCGGTAGGAATGTTTTGAGGGGCACGCATACGCGTCAAAGGTGCCATGAATATGCGATTAGGTAACTGATAAGGTCCAATTTGAATGGGTGTTTGTAATGTTTTTTTCATAGGTTACTTATGATTTCAATAAAAAATTGATTAGGGGATAATCAAACAAATTTGTTACTTAATTATAAGCTTAACCATCTGATAATCCAGAAAATCTATTGAGTTAAGTTAAGCTATTGATTATTTCTTCATTGCAATACACTAAATCTGACGTTAAAGTTAAGAAGTTAGTAGTAATCCATTTAATTTTAATAAGCTACTTAAGGTGCACACATCACATGAAAATTCCATTTTATTGGCCAGTATTTTTAACGGCAATCTTTTGCGCATCAGTTTCGGCGGCTGATCTGGATAGGCAGGATGTAGAAAAACGCCTCGCCAAAGCAGATAAAGCAAATCCTGCAGACCTTCGTAGAAAAGATTTAACCGATATGGATTTATCGGATCTAAATTTTACGATAGCTGATTTATGGGGTTCAGATTTACGAAGATCGAATTTAAGTAACAGCGACTTATCTGGCTTAAATCTGGATCTATCTGTACTATCAAAAGTTAACTTCTCTAACGCTAACTTATCCAATACCAGTATTTTTGGCGTACACGTTGGTGGCGCAAATTTAACTCATGCAAATATGAGTAATAGTCGATTTATTGGTGTAATGGATCGAGCTAACTTGTCCCACGCCAACCTATCGCATGCCAACTGGGGAGCAGACATGAAAAACCAGTCCATGGGTTTAATGCGTGCCAGTTTAAATAATGTCAATTTATCAGGTGCCAACCTTTCCTATGCTAATTTCGACCGTGCATTGATGCGCTATGCCAATTTTTCTGGCGCTAATTTACACAACGCAGTGTTATTTGGCGTTGATCTTTCTGGTGCTGATTTTTCTGGCGCTGATTTATCAGGCGCTGATTTAACTGGAACTTCGCTTGAAGATACTAATTTTTCCGGAGCAGATCTTGCAGGAACAAAATTTGCAGGCATCAAAGACAAATCAAAACTCAAGGGTTTAGGTTCAAGCAAACATCTTGATAGTGCAATTATCGATTAATTAGATAAATAGTGCGGGGAGTCGCTATTTTTGCGAAATATTTTTCCGGGTATCCTGCTAGGAAAAATCAGCAAAAATGTACACGACCGCTTATGCCTTAGGCAACCCTGATTCGTCCTTGTCACCTCGTCTCGACCCAATAAGGAGTCGAGACATAGGTTCCAAATGACTTGACTCCGTGTCACGATGCCTTGCAGTTTTACTCCACAAGCTACGTAAAACCGCTTTCACCTCGAACTAGCTTATCTAATTTCTATTATCTCTGGAGCCGGTCTTTTTTCACCTTTTCCTATTGTTAATAAGTCCCAAACCAACAAGATAAATCCTGCAAAAGTCATGCCTCCAAAAAACAAACGCCAGACCATAGCATTTTGAAATGAAGGGTGATTTTGCGCAGTAAAATAGCCGCCCCAGGTTGATCCTTCAATTGCCCTTTCAATAAAAGATTGTTCGTAACCGGCAATCAAAAGTGCAATGGTCATTCCAAGGACACCACCATTAAGCAAGCCTAATGCCCATTTCCAACGCCAAGCATTCTGAATACCTCCACCTGTCCACACATCACCACGCCAATGCTGTATAACCAGATAAAAAAAGGCAATGTTAATGGTGGCATAAGCTCCAAAAAAAGCTAAATGCCCATGAGAAGCAGACCATTGTGTACCATGTGTAAACATATTAATTTGTGGCAAAGTATGCATAAAGCCCCACACGCCTGCGCCAAAAAAATTACCAAAAGCTTGTGCAATAATCCACGCCAATGCAGGGTGATTTCCATTTTTAAATGCATGCGCCCCTGAATCATAAACGGCATGAACCACCATAGCGACCAGAGGAATCGGCTCAAGCGCCGAGAAAAAACCACCAATAGTCAACCAATATTCTGGTGTACCTATCCAAAAATAATGATGCCCCAAACCCAAAATACCCGAACCAAACATTAAAGCGACTTCTATATACAACCAAGTTTGTATAATTTTACGCCTAACTCCAAGCAACTTCATTAATGACCAAGCCATAATAACACCCACCAGAACTTCCCAGGTAGCTTCTACCCATAAATGGATAACCCACCACCACCAGTATTGCTCATGAGTAATATTTGTCATATAAAACATACCGGCAACATATAGCCCCGCCAATGCTACTAAATCTAAAGTTAAAACCCCGGCAATTCCAGACCACTTTCCTTTACTGAAGGTGGCAACTACATTATAGAAAAATATAAGCATAACAACCACAATACCAATGTCAGCCCAACGGGGGGCTTCTATATATTCCCGACCTTCATTAATAAACCAAAGACTGGAATCCTTACCAGGACCAATCTGTACTAACAAATAAACCAGTACGACTAGAGTCACTGCACCTGTTAATACCCAAAAAGCGATATTACCTAATTTTAGGCCGACAATTTCAGTACCGCTTTCATCTTCAAGAAACCAATAAACACAGCCTATAAAACCATATAACATCCAGACGATCATCGCATTGATATGTATCATACGATTGACACTAAAATCCAGAATTTCGTAAAGAAAGCTCGGATAGATAAATTGTGTCGCCGCCAAAAGACCAAATAAAATCTGCGCAAAGAACAAAATAATCGCAACAATAAAGTATTTAACAGCCAATTGCTGCCCGTCACTTAAATAATTACTATCTAATTGCACCCATGATTTAAAACTCGTTAGACAAGCTCTCGGCTTTTCAAATAAAACTCCAAGTTTTGGCATGTCACCATTTAATCCAATTGTACTCATGCTCATTCCTCTGCATTAATGGTTTTAAAATTATAGGGGAAGCCATTGGTATCAATACTGGACATCCACTTTAAGAAAGCAATAATTCCTTTTGCTTCCTGTTCTGTAATTTTTAGATTTGGCATTTTTCTATTACTGCCAAAGGTACGAGCATTTTTTTCTGGATCCATTAAAAACTTTACCATCATATCTTCACGCATTTCTTTGGATATCCAGCCTTTATCCAGCCAAGCCTTAGTTAAATCAGGCGCATAATAAGCGCCATTACCCAATAAAGTGTGACAATTCATGCAATTCTTGGCTTGAGTAGTTTTTTTACCTAAATCCACTAATTGAAGTGCTTGTTCTTCACTATATTTTTGCCCAAACAAAAACTCATCACCACCGATAACCGGCATAAATTTATGCAAATCCTTATCATATTGATAATCAATTTTTTTATTAATGACGCTATAAGCAGGAACTCGCTTACTGCCAGCACTGGTTTTGCTTAAAGAATCCATGGTTAATACCACTAAGACCAAAAACGATCCAGCTGTCACCCAAATTGCTGTCTTTTTCCAGAATGATTCCGAGGCCCATAAGGGTATTTCATTCATAGTTTGTCCTCTCTTGTTATAGATAAATCAGGGTCAATATGTGTTTTGACGCACAGATGCCAAATCCCTATGGGTGCAAAATAATAGCCTATCACCATTACAAAAGAAATGATCAGCCAATAACCTTGAAAGTGTGCAACTCTAGTTAACTCAAGTACTGAGAGTATCAATACTAAATAAGAAAAATAAGATGCTATTTTAATACGTAAATTTGAATTTACTTTAGACCACGCAAACAATAAGGCGTAACCTGCGCCTGCCATTATAATCAATGCAGATGAAAAAAAAGTAACGAAGAAATCTTGTAATGCAACGGGCTCTATCATGTAATTAATTCTAATAACCTTAGCTTAAAGATGGCCATAAGAGCCCAATATACCATATAAAAAAAATGGGCTTCAGATAAAAAACTTGGCCGCATTAATCAAGGTTTTGTAAATACCCCATAACAAAGGAATTAAAACCATTGCCCAAGCTAAAAAGACCCTTGCCGGATGCGTGGGTTTGACGACATCCCTACCCTGCTCGCTCTCATCTACAGAATGTACTTCATCCTCAGCAATTACTTCACGGGCATGACGTTTTTCTGTAGCCAATTCTTCGGCAGTCATAAACCACTTATCGGCTATAGGGCGAATCAATAAATTGCACAGTAAACCAATCATCAATAGCCCAGCCAAAATCATCATTGTTTGGTTGTAAACCTGCTCACGCGGCAAGCCTATACTTAATTGATAATCACGCATATAATTTACAATCACCGGCCCCAGAATTCCTGCCGTTGCCCAAGCAGTGAGTAATCGACCATGAATAGCACCCACCATTTGGGTGCCGAACAAATCTGCGAGATAAGCAGGAGCGGTTGAAAATCCACCGCCATACATACTTAAAATCACACAAAAGGCAGCAACAAAAAGCAACTGATTACCTGCATCGGCACTACCGGGAACACTAATATACAACAAGCCACCCAGCACAAAAAAAATGATAAAGGTCGTTTTACGACCAAACAAGTCCGATAAACTCGCCCAAAAAAATCGACCACCGATATTAAATAAACTTAATAGCGCAGTAAAGCCAGCTGCAATCGCAGCAATGGCAGCAAGCTGGGGTTTATCGAGTTCGCTATAGGTCTTGACATCGCCAATCAATTGCCCACCAAAAACCTCTTGCAACATGGGTGATGACATACCAATCACGCCAATGCCGGCACTCACGTTCATACACAATGCCCCCCACAGCAACCAAAACTGCTTAATCTTAAAAACATTTTTTACATGCACATGATGCGGCGTAATCATACCATTACTGTTTTTAGCCTCAGGCGGTGTCCAGCCTTCAGGTTTCCAGCCTGTTGCAGGAATGCGATAGCTTAAGGCGCCCGACATCATAAAGATAAAATAAATCCCCGCCATTGCAATAAAGGTTTGCATCACACCGACATCGGTAGGCGTTGCAAAGTACTTCATTAATGCCGTCGCCAAAGGCGAACCAATCATTGCACCACCGCCAAAACCCATGATAGCCATACCAGTCGCCATACCCCTTCGATCTGGAAACCATTTAATCAACGTGGACACCGGAGAAATATAACCCAATCCCAAGCCGATGCCACCAATTACCCCCGAACCCAACAGCATTATCCAGAACTGATGAAAATAAATGCCCAACGCCGAGAGCAACATACCACCACACCAACATAAGGCACTGATTACCGCCGCTTTGCGAGGCCCGACATGCTCCAACCACCCGCCCCATAGCGCGGCGGATGAACCCAAAAAGACAAAAAACAAGGTGTACATCCAGCCCAGTGTGGAAATTTTCCAATCACAACCGGTAACAAATAATTCCTGAAAAAAACTGATCTCAGCGCCACACAGAATGCTGCCATTAATACCTACCGCTTTAGAAAGCGGCAGCCAGAAAACAGAAAAACCATAAGCCATACCAATACACAAATGAATCGCCAAGGCAGCTGGCGGAACTAGCCATCGGTTAAAACCAAAGCTCGCTATAGTGCGCTCCTTGTCAAGAAAGCTCGAAGAAGTTTTGACCATAGTATGGTTCTCCTGATGTTAATTAAATTTTTGATAAAATGATTATACTTGGCACATAAACCATTTGCATTGCTCTCTTGCTTCAACCTAAAAAAGATACAGCCTCAAGTTCTCTTGCTTATACTAAATTTTGGATTATTATCTAGTTAAGCTTTGAGCAATAAACCTATAGCAACAAGCCTAAACATTAAGCCTAAGAATAAGAGATTTAAGCCTTATACAAGTTTTCTTACAAAAACAGTGAAACTCTTGTAAAATCTTGATGTCTGTATGATTTGTTGGCTTACAACTTAAACGTTGGGGAAATTAAGAACCAAGTATTAATGCTTGTATTAATGCTTGATTCTGCTTATACAAAGCTTTTTTGTTAATTATTTACTAAGGAATCTAACTAAAATGAGATTAAATACTGCTATTTCACGTCCAGAAGCAAGTATTCTGGCAAGTAATAAAGTACTGAAAAACACATATATGTTGTTATCAATGACATTAATTTTCAGCGCCATGACCGCAGGTGCGGCAATGTACCTCAATCTTCCTCCTTTTGGCATGATTGTTACCCTGATTGGTTTTTACGGCTTATTCTTTTTAACAGCAAAATTTAGCAACAGTGCAGTTGGTTTACTTTTTGTTTTTGCCTTAACCGGTTTTATGGGTTTAACACTAGGCCCCATTTTATCTATGTATGTTACGGCTTTCAGCAATGGACATGAACTGATCATAATGGCTTTAGGCGGAACGGGTGCAGTCTTCTTGGGACTATCAGGCTATGCGTTAACTACTCGCAAAGACTTTAGCTACATGGGTGGCTTTTTGATGGTTGGCGTACTGGTAGCATTTTTGGCTGGCATTGGTGCAATCGTTTTCTCTATCCCTGCACTATCATTAGCAGTATCAGCGATGTTTGTTTTGTTAATGTCCGGTATGATCTTGTTTCAAACCAGCCAAATAGTTAACGGTGGTGAAACCAATTATATTTTGGCAACTATTTCGTTATATGTTTCAATCTACAACTTGTTCTTAAGCTTGTTACAATTACTGGGCGCGTTCAACGGTAGAAACTAATACCTTTAGACTTACCAAACAAAAAAAAGGGTATCTATTTAGATACCCTTTTTTATTACGAAAAAACTACCTTATCACTAAGGCAATAATTCCCAAGTACCACCGTAAGTCGTTTCCTGTTTAAAATTTTGCCAAACGAAATTAGGACGCACTATAGGTTTGGTAGGAATCATAAAAGTTATCAAATCAGTTGCTCCACATAAAGTGCGCCCCATCATGTGTAAAAATCCAGTCATAACTCCGGCCGTTGCCGCGTAGGCAGGACCATCAGTCCGGTTGGCTATCATAATGTTTTTAGGTATTTCCCCCAGACCTGTCACCATGTTAGTAATGCCATTGCCCAACTTTACACCCATTTTAGCCGGGTAACTTGATGCGGTTGCTACATAGGGTGTAATAAAGAAGAGTGTTACTAAAAGTAGTAACATTTTTAAAGTCTGTTTCATTGTTATCTCCATAAACATAAAATAATTAAAAGTGGACAGTATGTTGTTAAAAAAATACTAACATACTGCAATTAGAATGTACAAAACGCATTTTGCAATTGATTCAGTTAATTTAAAATTATTTACCGTTAGAAAACCGTCCAAACCGCAACAACATTCCAGGCAACAACAATAAATTTAACAGTGTTGAAGAAGCCAAACCTCCAATAATAATGGCTGCCATAGGACCCATTATTTCCCGCCCGGGATTATCGCTATTAAAAGCAATAGGAAACATCGCCAAAGCGGTGACCAGTGCCGTCATTAAAATAGAGGGTAACCGTTCTTGAGCACCTTGTATGGCCGTTTCCATATTCCAGGTTTTGCCTTCTACTTCGACTAAATGCCGATAGTGAGACAACAGCATAATACTGTTACGTACTGTAATACCAAATAACGTCACAAAACCAACAATAGAGCCAACTGACAAAGTAGCTCCGGTGATAACGACCGCAGCAACGCCACCGATTAAAGCAAAAGGCAAGTTGGCAATCGCCAGGGTAGCATTACGAACACTGCCAATGGCGATATAAATAAACATCAACACGCCAGCACCAGCTAATAATGAATGCAAAATCAATTCATTGCGAGCCTCGGATTGTTCAACAGCCGCGCCGGTAAATTCAGGATAACTGGCTGCCGAAATAGGAATTTCTTTGAGCACCCTGCTTTTAAGTTCCTGCATAAACGCATCCATGTCTCTATCAATGACATTGCAGGTAACCGCTTGTCGACGTTGTGACCCCTGATGCAAAATGTTATAACGACTTGCCGTGTGCCTGATTTCCGCTACTTGTTCCAGTTTGATTAAGTTACCATCCTGAGTTCTGATAGGTAGATGGGCAACAGATTCCGGTTGTTGTCTTAGTTCTGGTGCCAAGGCCACCGCAATATTGATGATTTTATTACCCTGAACCTGCTTGCCTACTATTCGGGTTTCGTAAGCCGTTTGCAAGGTATTAATAATCTCGGCGGGCTGGATACCCAAAAAATTAAGCTGCTCCAAATTCAAGTCTACTTGCAATAACGGCGTGGCAGGGGGGGACCGTAATTGCACATCAGTCGCACCCGGAATAGCACGCATAATTCCGGCAAGTGTTTGGGCTTGTTCATCAAGTACATTTAAATCACTGCCGTAAAGATTAACCACCACGGGCGCTGTATAACCGGAAATGGTTTCATCGACCCTTTCCGTTAAAAAGGTATTGGCTTCAAAACCAATACCGGGGAAATCAGATAAAATCTCACGCAACTTATTCAGGATTTCTTGCTGTCCTTTACCTGACAAGGGCTCAAGACGAACCTCATATTCACTGTAATGACTACCGTAAGTATCAGCACCTCGTTCGGCACGCCCCGCCCATTGCGATACCGATTGCACACCCGGAATAGCCATAAACTGTTCAGTCAGCTTACTGCCGATTCTTAAGGATTCTTGTAGGGATGTGCCCGGTATACTGGTGGTGTGAACAATATAATGGCCTTCACGCAGTTCAGGTAAAAATTTGCTGCTAAGATTAAAAAAGGCCAATACGCCGGCTAAACAGACAACAATACTTACCGTGATTAGCCCGTTAAAATGCTTAAAAACAAAACCCAAAACGCTTTTATAAAGGGGTTTGATGCGTTTAATCAGCGGTGGATCTTGGCTATCACTGAACTGGGTGCCCAGTAAGACAAAACATAGCGCTGGCGTTAACGTCAACGCAACCAGCAAAGACACTAAAATGGCCAGAATATACGAGTAACCCAACGGTGCAAACAAACGTCCGGCCACACCGTTTAAGGTTAACAGTGGTACAAAAACCAGCGCGACAATAAAACTGGCGTAAACCACCGAGCTTCGTACTTCCAACGAAGCGGTGTAAACAACGGTTGCGACGGGTAACGGTTGCTCCTGCATGCGGTTTTCACGCAAGCGCCGGAATATATTTTCAGTGTCAATAATGGCGTCATCAACCACCTCACCCAAAGCAATAGCCAAGCCGCCCAGCACCATAATATTTAGATTAACTCCCGTATCCAGCAAAACAATGACCGCACCGATTAATGAAACGGGAATAGCCAACGCCGAAATAAAAGCCGTGCGAACGTTAAACAAAAACAGATACAAAATAATCAGCACAAACAAACCGCCAATCAGTAAATGCCCGGATAAATTGGCAATCGACCTCTCTATATAGTCAGCAGGACGAAATAAATGCTCATAAAACGTAATAGACTCATTTTTAAAAACCGGTTCAAACTCTTTCAAAACCTGCTCAACCTGCTTCGATACCGTTAAGGTATTGGCACCGTATTGCCCGATTACCATCATAACAATACCCGGTTTGCCGCCAATTTGTGCCGCACCGATAGGCGGTTCGGGGGCATAACGAATAGTCGTCACTTCACCCAAGGTAATATTGTGCCCCTGCTCACGCTTAACAATAATGTTTGCAAATTGTTCCGGTGTAATCGGTTGCCCGGTAACTTGCAGGGTAATACGCTGGTTTTTATTTTCTATAAAACCGCCGCCCTGAATAGTTCCCGCTTGCGAGGCCGCTTGAATAATATCCTCCAGCGCCAGATTAAAACGATGCAACTGCACCGGATCAACCTGAATTTGCAGTTGCGTAACCTCCCCGCCAAACACATTAACATCAGCAACCCCCGGAACCGCCAACAAACGCGGCATAAGCGTCCAGTCAACCAAACTGCGCAACGCCATTAAATCTTTGGACTTCGAGCGTAAACCAATAGTTAAGACCGTCGCAGAAGATGAGGACAACGGTATCGCTACCGGCACAATACCCAAAGGTAGATTTGCCGGCAAACTAGCCAAACGTTCACTGATCAATTGACGATTACGGTAAACATCACTTTTTTCTATAAACGTCGCCGTAACGATAGATAGCCCCTGAATGGATTCAGAACGCACAGATTCCAACCCCACCAAGCCACTGATTGACATTTCGACTTGCCGGGTGACCAAAACCTCAACCTGTTCAGCAGATAATCCGGGTGATTCACTTTGAATAATTACCCGCTTGGGCGCAAATTCAGGAAAAATATCCAGCCCCGCCGTAGTAAAACGATAACTACCATAAAGCAAAATCAAAACAGCAAGGGCAATAACAATGCCGTAAAAACGAATGGAAAAACGGACAAGAATACTTAGCATTAGTTTATTGATAGTTATTCAATTTCTTCAAATAGTTATACAGATAACCACAAATTATTTAACCTGACCATAAAAAGATTACCGTCCTTCGAAAATTAGAGGGGAGTTATTAACTTTATATTACCCATGTAATCGTAATTAGCAGTTTAATAGTGACAAATAACCCTATTAAGGTATTAATTTACCTATATATAAGTAAATTAATACCTTAATAGCAGAATATAGAACACTTACCTAAGTAGATTTAAATTCTCATAGCCACTACATAAAACAATATTTATCAAAAAAATTAAATTTATACGAATACAATCAATAATATAAAACTCAGCAACCACCCGAAAAAATAAAATAATAACAAAAATAATTTTTGGCCACTTTCTTGCTAAATACTAGATATGCAATTATATACTTGCATAAAAACCAGATACATTTGTAATCTGGATAAAGCTCACAGGAGAAATTATCATGGCCAAAGTACAAAAATCAACCGACTCTTCCAGCTTGGCTGAAGTCGTAGACCGTATTCTTGACAAAGGTATTGTTATTGATGCTTGGGTTAAGGTTTCATTGGTTGGTATCGAATT
>Ga0268283_1000585_pt1 | contig 22410 bp, 25 predicted proteins | sample saktaG_13_FD_190140 | JGI IMG/M metagenome (GOLD analysis project Ga0268283, IMG submission 190140) | Saline water microbial communities from Sakinaw Lake, British Columbia, Canada - sak_2013_06_06_36m | ecosystem: Environmental > Aquatic > Non-marine Saline and Alkaline > Saline ... | reverse complement strand
AACTTTTACACTTTGGACACTTCTTGCTGCTTTTTTAAAACTCATTTTAGATGATCCTTTACAAACCACCATGGTAGCGAGGTTTTCTAAGGGTTTCAGCCTCTATTTTTTTTCATTACGCCAAAAATAAAAATAAATAAAAGTAGTAAAAAGTATTTTATTCACAATATGACTTCGTTTTTAAGAAAGTGTGTCGAGCAGAAAAAGTTGGATAATTAGTAGAAAGAAAGATATTTTAAGGGCTGATACTAGCTTCAAAACTCTGAAGCTAGATAGATAGAAGTGCAGCCTTATTTAGCCACTGCGTCTTTAAGAGTTGCACCTGCTACAAACTTAGGAACTGTAGTAGCTGGTTTGCTGTAAGTCTTGTCAGTACCAGGAACTTTTCCCTCTTTAGCAGCCTGTACGGCTGTTTTAAATGAACCGAACCCTACCAATTGAACGTCTTCTTTGTTAGACAATGCTTCGGTGATAGCAGCTGTTACAGCCGTGATTGCAGCATCAGCTGCTGTTTTAGTTGAGTAATCTCCACATTTTTGAACCAGTTCAACAAATTGAGCTTTATTCATTTGAATCCTTTAGTATAAAATTATGGTGCAATTATACCGCACACGCGTTCTTTCAAAGAATTAATATGTCATTTTGACATCTATTTGTGATCCTCTCTAAAATCCCACTACACTGCCTTTACACTAAATCAGGGAAGGGTACACAATGATTGTCCATTTAGATCTTGATTGTTATTTTGTCTCCGCTGAGCGAGTCAGAAGCCCTTATTTAAAAGGCAAACCCGTTGTTGTGGTAAAAAGCAGTGACAAGGCAATATTCTCCAAAGAAGACACCAAATGCGTTATGACGGATAGGGTAGGGGGATTTAATTCACTTTTTCAGCATGAAAAGCAATGGAGCCCTTACAACCCTAATCAATGGAAGAAAGATTTTTTAGACGAGCATGGGAGGATTCACGGTATTGTCATCGCCAAAAGTTATGAATGCAAACCCTACGGTATAAAAACTGGAACAACCTTGAGTGATGCCTTACGCATGTGTCCGAATCTATTGGTAGTGCAGGGGGATCATCTCTTTTATCAGCTTACTTCAAGCCGCCTTCGTGAATTCCTTCAAACTAAAATACCGGTCTTAGAACAATATTCGATTGACGAATTTTGGGGAGATCTAAGCGGTTGGGTGGAAGATGAGGATGTGTATGAGTTTATTGCAGCACTGCAAGAGGAAATATTAGAGAAGTTCGATCTTCCTATGTCCATTGGAGCATCCAGTGGCAAATGGGTAGCTAAACTAGCCACCGATTTTAATAAGCCCTACGGCATCACCATTGTCCCTAAAGAGTGTATAATTGACTTCGTTTCACCTATGTGTATTGAGGAGTTTCCCGGAATCGGTAAAGCGCTTTCCAAACGTCTTGGAAGTTACAAGATAAAAACGTTAGGAGAGCTACTAGAATCCACTCTTTTGCTTCAATCATGGGGAAGGGCGGGTGAAGACTTAATCAGACGCATTAACGGTACTGACCGCGAGAGTGTTAATCCCAGCCATGATCGTAAATCCATAGGTATTTCTCGAAACTTCACCGTAACCATGGATAGAAATGAGATAAAGCGCCGAATCATCATCCTATCTCGTCATTTATCCCATACCATTGTCAAACTAGAGGTAAATCCAACGACCTATTCGTTTGCACTCAAATACAATGGAGGAGCCTCTTCAAGTATCTCTACCACCATTGACAGAGCATTTAGCGAAACACTGATGCGCAATATAGCCGTTGAGACAATAACAAAGATCGATAATCTTCCCCACTACGGCATTCACAGTATCTCCATGTCAGCCTCCAATTTTACTTCGGCTTCTAAACCTAAAACGTTTTCTCTATTTGATAGGGATGATGATGAAAAATCTCGCGCTTTGGGGGAACAGATCACGAAATTGCGAGATAAATATGGTGTGGATATTTTACGGTGCGCAATTGAGAAGGGGTAGGGGGAGATGAAAAAACGAAGTCATATTGTGAAGCATGCTAATAAATCTCAATAATGCCATCTACTACTAAAAAAGGTGTCCGAATCATGGATGGCCTTAAGAAAGTGTATTTTGACATTATAAACCAATCGACTGAACCTTCTGGGTAAAATATCGAATTAAATAAATTCATATACGCATGGAGAACTATTGATTATTTTGGACTTTGAAACGAATTCTGCCAATATCCATGACGTGATCGAAGTCGCGGCCTTTCGGATTAAAAGAGAAGAGGGTGCTTATGTCATTGCTGACACCTTTCATCGTTACTACTTCTCCGAATATGAGGTTAATCCTTATGCTCTTGCAGTTCACAAACTCTCCCCACAAAGAATTGAGAGATTAAGAGCCAATGTTGACTACGCAGAGTATTTTGTGGAGGATCAGGAGTTTATAGAGTTTTGTCTGGGAGCTAAAACACTTGTTGCGCACAATATAGCATTTGAATTGCGTCATATTGGTGAGCTGACCAGTTTCGAAAAACATTTCTGCACGATGAAATCTAATAAGAAGATTGTTGGAGCCCTAAATGTTAGAGGAAGTCTTAAAAACCCGAAACTGCTCGAAACCTGCCGGCATTACCGCATCGATTTTGATGAAGAGCAGTATCACAGCGCCGTTTATGATGTTACGAAAACACTGGAAGTTTTGAATAAGATGAACAGTACAGGAATATAGTTCTTATGACATTTAGGTATTTAACCTACTAGATGCTGTAGGTACTCCCGCATCTGAAAATATCCAATCATCGCCTCAAACATCATCCGCCATACAACTTCACAGATTAAAAATAAAATTATAAACGTGAAAAGAATCCTTGCCGTAAAAAGTGAAAAGGTGCGTGTCAGTACCTCCGTGATTTTGATGACCAAAGAGCGTTTATACCAAAGAAGGGCGGGGATGATCAGGGCACCAATATAATAAGATGTAATCAATACGGGAATGGAGATAAATGATTCGAACGATAAATAGTTCATTTTATAGCCATTAAATTAAGTATTCAAAATTTTCATGATTTACTAAGAGTTTCGCATACTCCGCTGTTCTTAATCGCCTCTTTGAGTTTCTTACACTGCATGTTTTCAATATAGAGAGTTAACCACGATTCTACCCAGTAGGGTATCTCTCGATCTTCATTTCCCCAATTGCTGATGGTTGCCCCGGTCGTCCCTAATATTTCACCAAACTCTTTTTTAGAAAGACCGGCTGTCTTTAGAAGATTGTTAAAAATATATTTGTCCATTGGTTTCCAAATCACTAAATGTTAGTGAATTTTATCTAAATCACTTCAAATGTTTACTAAATCGTTTAATTTAAGCTATTTGATTATATTAAATAGCTTAAATATATCTATATGTGATTAGTAATAACGAGACAACGATCAAATCCGCGCGTTCTAAAATCATTGTATTGCCTAAAAACAAACAAGTAATTAGTAAATATATATAAATACAAATATATGATTATATTATGGGTTGACACTATAAACATTTAGTTATATAATATCACCATAAACAAACAAATGTTTGTTTTATAAATGCAAAGGATATATCATGACACATGTTTATTACAGCGATATTGATCTTCGAATTGATGAAGAATCAAAAATCATCATTATTAACCCCAAAGGAGAGCGGTTTTATTTTGTGAAATGTGAAGAGATGGGAAGTATATTCCGGGATGCGATTGTTCGCTTTGATTCAGAGGAAGAGAGATACGAGATCGAAGGGAATCAAAGCCTCTATAGTGAACATCGCGGCAGCAGCTTTAGTTATGAGAAGATGCTGTGCCTCCATCCTAAAGAGCTGATTAAAAAACATAGCTTTCTAGGAATTGAGTGGTATTGGGTTGGTGGCGTTATGAAACGGGAAATCCGTACCGTCTATAGCTGTCGTCATAAACAGTATTTGATTCAGGAGCGCTCCGCCATCATGAGCTGTACCGTAAATGATCTTCCATGAATTTTCCTATATACACCAATGAAATAGAGATCTGGTTTGTTTCTTTTTTGCTCTTTGTGGGTGTCATGTTCATCCTCTTTGGTAAATCACTTGAAAAGCCATTTTTTGGCGCACTGATTTTAGGAGGGGCAATCTTTATCATGCATTCACAGCATACTGTTTATGACCACCAGCAATATGTATTGAAACGCTTTCAAGAAGGGAAAGCACTTGACTGCGGACTTTGGAGAGGTGAGGGGACCTTAGTGTATGGCAAAAATGGCTGGAGATGGGAAAAGGAGATTGGATTTGTGAAAGGGGATACGATTTTAAAGGATCCAAAACTGTGTGATGTAATCGGAGAGACATCGCCAGAACCCTCCTCAGTCCCTTACTGGTTTTTGTACGTCATCAGCTTGATGCCTCTATTTGTTTTGCGTATAGTGACTCTAAAGTGGCGTGAACAATTTGATGCAGAAGTAAAACGCCAAGAGGAGGAAGAGGGACATCTTGAGAGAAAAGAGGATAATTATGAGTGATCTTGGAATATATGTGATGTTTATTTTTGGGGTAATGCTTGCTTTTGAAGCGCTAGAAAAGTATAAAAATATCCAAAGCCAAAAATACGATATTGAGGAAAAAAAGTTAGCTTCAGTCCAACCATCAGAGGATAGGAGAGACTTAAAAACGCAAATGCAAGCAATGCACGCAAGCTTGCCTAAAATCCAGCGTCCGATGATTATTCGGTTTGACAGTGAAAGTATGAGGGCATTTGATACCCTTAAAGAACAGTATCCGATGCAAGAGGATGCATTGTTAGGGGTATTGGTGAAAATAGGCCTCCGTGCATCAAAACAGCTTGTCAAGGAGAATAGCGATGAGTCCCTTTGATATGCAGATGATGGCCATTACGTCATTAATTGTATTGTTTACGATGTTCATGAAATTTATCGATAAAAAAATGGTCATTGCGATAGCAGGGCTGCTTGTGATACTGGTCATGGTCTGGGGAGATGATATGTGCAGCCGGAAGGGTAAGCTACATTTTTACTCGCAACACTTTGATATAGGTGGTGAGATTGTTTGTCAAGACATCAATTCCAACCCATTACTGATTTCACAAACCAAGGGGTGGGAACGTAAAGGACAATACATTTTCAAAGAGAATAGGGGCATTGAGATACTAAATGACCAATGTGAGATCATTGGTCAAAAAGAACCGCGATGCATCAGTGAGACGTGGATGATTATTACCGGAATTGTTGCAGCGATCTGGATGTTTGGCTGGATGGCACTGACATTTCGCCGACATGAGCGTGAATACAAAAAAGAGAAACAGGATCGTGAAGTACGGAAGGAAAAAATCCGTATCGGTGCAGCCGAAATGGCAGAACTTTATAAGAATGACCCCGAGCTTAAAGAGCTGAATGAATTCGTCGGTGATTATCATGAAGTGCAGGATAAACCTCAAACACAGGAGAATACCAATGTCTAAAGCAATGCAAAAAATAATTACTTATTTAGTGATCCTTGTTACTCTTCAAATCGTAGGCCTTGCCATCTACCAATACGGTCAAACGTATGGTTTTAATGAGAATATCAATCCAACGACGATTATTGCAGGCTTAATGGCGGTAATCGGACTTTTGGGATTGGCTGGTCGATACTTGAATAAAAAAGATAGTAAGCGCGGATATTGTGAAAGCGGTATCAGCGAAGAACAGATTGATACGTACCGAAAGAAGTATGCAGAGTCTGCGTCGAAGAATAAAATTCCGGAGAGAAACTATGAAGATGACAATGACTAGAGTAGTTAACACAAGGGAGCGTTATTACACGGTGGAACTTTTCCGAAACCTCTTTGGAGAGTGGCTCCTGATTCGAACCTATGGATCACTCAAAAAGCTAAAACCCACCGGAGTAATCCGGCAAATCTATGAGAGTGCCGATGAGGCGATGGAGTATTTGATCACCTTTATTCAAGCTAAAAAGAAAAAAGGGTATTCGCAAAGCACCCAAATAAACAAGAGTTACATCGAATAGATACTAAAAAGGAGATCCCATGTTTATGTTAACTGTCTTAGGAGTACTGTTAGTCGCAACCATGATTTATTGGTTTATTGAGTGGTTCAATGCGTATGCTCAAAAAGAGGGGAATTACCATTTTTTCTCTGCAGAACACACCATGGCGTTTGTTGCTTCGTATCTGATTATTTTTTTTGGATACAGATTGATGGAGAATCACTGGATGGGAGATGCCCTTAACGGAGGTATTATTCTCGTGATAGGGATTAGTATCCTGGTCTTTACCATCCTCAACAATTTCAAGAGTACAAAGCGCTCGCTTGCTATTAAAGGAACCGTCGCTCAGCTGATCCTTTACATTCCGATCGCGGCAGTCGGTTTATTAATCTTAGTAGCCGCGTTCGCCTTCTTTTCACAGACAAAACCGGTCTACAACATCAACAGCAATGATTGAGACACCATGATGAAATGGATATTTATCGGGATGGTGTTTTTTATACCGGGGTTTATATTTGCCATCACAGGAGATACCACCAAAGATTGGATAAACAGTGGGTGTGCATTTACTCTTGGATTTTTAGTTTCCTATATCGTCTTGTATCCCAATGATCCAAAGATAAAACGGTGGCTAGATTGGTTTTAGTACCACAATAATAAAAAATAAAAGGATTAACCATGTCACAAACATTACAAATTATCAACATGATCATACTTATAGCCGCTATTTGGTTTGGACTGCACAGCCTGTCCAAAAGCGATAGAGAACGAAAGAAGAAAAAAGTGCAGGATGAGGAAGAGATAGAAAAATGGGAAAGGGGTGCAGAGATAGCCAGTCAAGATAAGGACTATATGGCATTCGTCAATGACATTACCGGTCTTGGTGAAAACTATAATCCGGCAATCCCTAAGGAGACAACGAACCTCCAAGGCAAACCTTATGGTATAGATGAGTGGCGATACACAATGCCTGATTCTGCCATTAAACATTTACAAGAGTGTTTCGAGGGGGATGAGAGGAGAGTGCATTATATGAAACGCTCCATTGAACTTTCCATCGAGCACTTTGCAATAGAGATGACGGATGACGCTGAGTGTGCCCGTATCATTGAGGAGCGGGTATTTCGTAATCCGAAACCCTCAGAAACATTTGATATAGAGGAATATAAGCAATTCCGCGATGAACGAGATGAAAATGAGGGAGAAGTTGAAAGTTTTACTCAGTGGAAGGGGAGAAAAAAAGAGAATGGAGAAAACATCCTATGATTAAACTGCACTTCTTGCAGGGGTAGGGATACTCAGTATCAAAGAGTTTGTGGTGCACTTTTTTTATTTGCAATCGCGTTTACGGCTGCCGCTATTATCTTTTATCCTCAAAGTGCGTTTTCTAAAAGAGTATTGGACCTTTTTTAAACCTATACCTCAATCGAACATTATGCGATTGAGATGGCAGATATGATGCGGTATGTTTAATAATCATTGAAGAACGACTTGTTTATAAGCTATAAAATAGAAGATTATTGAACTATAAAGTATTAGTTCTTAGTGATTCTGCAACCTGTTTGTAAAGTTCATTCGGAACTTCATGCTCTATAGCCAACCGTGTAAAACTATTAAATGCCTCAAGAGATTGTTCAATTATTTCATTAGCATGTTTTGCGGGTATGCTGCACTTAGATGCAAAGGCCAAAAGATCGTTTCGCTCAAACTGATCTCGTTTGCCAGATAGTGAGATTTGGTGTTGCGCGGTCCACTTTCCATACGGATCATACGCATAGGTCATATCGAATGCGGGTGATAACGACCATGTGCCGTTTCTGTCCATCATAAAGCCAAAATTCTTAGCATGATCATCTTGATTGCGCCCGATGATGTTAAAGACGGCGCGACGAAACAGCTCATTGAGTTCGTTTTGACCTAATCCAAGTTCACGACATGTCATGACCAACTGCTCATACGAGTACACACCGACATGATCTCGATCAAAATGTCGCAAGCCTGCCCAAGAAGCATAGTGCTTTTTACGCACCTTTCCATTAATGATTTCACGGTCAAATCGCTCAATCATAAAATGAAAATCATTTCCGTCGGTGATGTAGGTTGTTGAAGGAATATCAATTCCACATTCCTTAGCAATCAGCGAATAGATGTATTCGATTCGAGTCATCCCTTTAGGGTCTTTACGCTCTTTATCACTGTTGTCATCCGAATCAAACTTCAATAGCCAATAGCGTTTATCTGCCCCCGCATCTAACGTACCGTCATAAAATTTTCCCTGAGCGTCTTGTGCTACCAAAGCTTTCGATCTTGCCCCTCCGGCACTCGATCCAACTCGGATTAGGGCTAACATCTCTTCATGCGAGGCATTGGATAATTTGTGATTGAAATCGCTCTTTTCTCGCAACACCATATTCGCTAGTTCATTAAGATGATGAATGTTTAGGCTTCCTCCATTCATAGCCATGCCATCGTTTGTTGAGGGCTCATATTCAAAGGCACCCATGCTTCGTTTACCGATATAGGCCAAACGATTTAAAGCAGTAATATCCGATGCAGATAACCCTTTATCGGCAAAGAATCGATCGATCAGTTTGTTCCCGAATTTATCGGGGAGTGAATCGGCAAAGATTCCTGGGAGCCCGTGAAAGGTTCTTTGGCTAATAGTTGGGAATGAGTGAATCATAGGGGGATATTTCATCTCTAAGGGTGAGAGCTGAATGTTTGATGTTGCAAACTCAGGTGCGTATTCAAACGTAGCTATTTCGTTTTGTCCGGGAGCATAACCCAAATAACCAATTGTCTTGCCCCACAAATTTATTGTAATTACCGGTGCAGCCATTATTCATCTCCCCATTGAAAGTTTGAAGGTTTTGATTTCTTTTTATAGATCCGCTTCTTGAGCGGTTTTTCGATTTGTTGTGAGGGACTAAATGTTTGGGTTGATTCCAAAAGGGCATTAAGGGCATCGAGTTCACCAAGCCCTCTAAGGATACGGATAAAACTGGTTAATGAAATTGTCCCTTTGTTAGCTCGGAAGCGTTTCAGAGTAGCGATGTTGGTTCCGCTTTTTTCAATCAGTTCGGCATCACTAAACTCTTTTTCACGACGTCTTCTCTCAATCCTAGTGGCAAGTTCTTTGAGTATTTCTTCATCGCTTAACAGTGAAAAACGCATTAGATCCCTCCTAAAATGCTATATAAAAGAAATTATAGCACTAAAAAGAGCTTTTGTAATATATAAATAGAAATAAAGTATCTAAATAGATTTTATATGCTTCTTATTTATATAAAAAACAGTATTTTTTATATAAATAAGAAATACTTTCAAGTGGGTTGACAGGATCAATGTTTTGGCGGGCTTATTTTAATAGTCTTACACAATATATATAATATAATGAATAAAATAGACATAAATAGTATAAAATACATTTATAAATTATACTATGAGCTTATATGAAACTTAAATTAATAAATATTAGTCTTAAAAATTGTCTAATAATCACCAGCAGGTACTTTTCATTTTATTCTGAATACAAAGATATTGACAGCACAAAATATTACCCAGCATTAAAAAATTTAACTGAAAGTGTCATTAAAAGCGTACTGAAAGTACCGCTCGTTATCTTTGTTAATGATGAAAATAATTTCACTTCAAAAGCATCGGGTCAAATAAAAGGTTTGGATGATTTGCTTAGTATAGTGGCTTTAGATATTACATCTATTTTGAATCCGCAACTATTGATTTTATACAAATGTTTTTTACAAAACACCAAACAAAAAAATCTGTTGGAAGAACAAATTAGTGTCATTTTTATCAAGGATGAGATTGGTGAAGAAGTACAAAAAAATAAAATCCAAAAAGTCACGCTTTTGATGGATTTACTTTCATTTACAAAACCAAACTCTTCTTCATTAGACGTCGACTTACTGGAAAAATTTTATGATGAGAATGAATTAGATCTTTTCGGATCCACAAGCATTAAAAACTTATTTCCAAGAAAAAGAAAAGAATCAATAGTCAAGGAAAAATCTAAAATTAGAAATCCTTGGCTTAGTTTGTATTTGCATCCCAATAAAATATACTTGAGTGTGCAGGAAGCAGTAAAGCCAAAAAAAGAAATAGGAATTATTCATTGTCCCATTTGTGCTCTTGAACATAAAGTAGCTGAATCGCCGGTTTATATCGAAGAAGATAATTTAAAATTCAAATGCGAACACAAAGGTACGCAATTTGAGAAATATAAATCATTTGAAATTAAATGCACAGAATTCGCCGGTGAAACGTTTGAAAAAATTGATGCAAAAAACTTGCAACGATTTTTTAAAAACAACATACAGCCAGTTAACTTTGATAATGTATATATGATCAAAATATTGAAAGCACCTAAACAAGCGATCTATTTTCCTATCAAAAAATATATGGATATTAAATCATTCGGTTTAATAGATTTCCATAAAAATGAAATACAAAAAAAATTTAATTGTCCAATATGTGGAAAAAAATACTTCATCAATTTTACGGATGAAGCTGCAAAAGATTTTACTGACATCAATGGTGAGCAATATACTCATTATTTGAGATTTTTTAGAGATGGAGAAAGCGTCGAATTTATGTGTGATCATGCTCGAACTGCTTATTCTATATATTCACGGTTTTCTGTCAAAAAAACGAAAGACAAAAGTTTCAAGGATCAAGCCATTTTAATCGCAGAAAGTTTTTCTGGAAATTACATGGATGGAAAAAAAATTATCGTCCAAGTAATCGACGATAAACCCTTTATTATCGATATGGCAAATTATTATGAATTTTGATCTCTTTGAATATGAAAATCAAACCTTTGCGATTGATCTTATCGCCCGTAATTTTTTGTCAGTTTATCAGACTGCAGATGAGCCATCCAGAGCAGCCTTTTTAGAAGAAATAGCACAGGATGAAAATGATCTCCTGGAATATATCAGCAACTTGATTGGTGATACCGTTATTGCAAAGACTGTCTTTAAACAGGTTAGACAAGACCATATGAATGATAAAAAGGAGTTTGATAGTTACCATCTTGGAGTTTTGTACTATAAATTACCGATAAAGGATCGTCTATCCATTTATGTATCCTCCTCGGTTTTGCAGTTTCATATACGGTATTTAAAACTAAAAAAGCAAGGGGCATTATATGACTATTCATCAAATATCAGATATTTCATTCATTTGCTCGAAATACTTGAATACGCTTACGCGCGTAAAATTAAATTCGATAGATTTATAAAAGATGACATTCAAAATCTGCTTCAAAATATAGAGAATGAGAATATTCAAACTAAAAAGGGTTCTATCAAGTTAGATAACAATAATGAGGATGAAACAAAGAAACAAGAACCCCACTATATTTTGATAGTGGATAAAAACTCTTATGAGATTAGCAGCCACTTTACGCTTAAAAATATCAATCTAAAGTCAGATCTGATCAATTTCAAACGTTTTTACGTAGTAGGCAAAAAAAAGCATAAAACTTCCGGCGATTATACGGATACTACCAAGGAAAACGAAGTGTATTGCCCAAATCAGTCTTATGTAACTACTGCTAAGAAAGTATCAGCTGCCAGAGAACTCGAAGAGGATATAGAGGAAGGGATAGCACGTCGGCAAAATATTCAAGTCCGAATCGATCCAAAGAAAAATTCTAAGAGCCGGCAGCACAAAAGAATTCTCGCTATTAGTGCCGCAATATCGAAAAACAAGTTACAGCTCCCTTCTTTATATACCCTTCCAAGCGTAGGGTTTCTATCGGAGTTTTGCCAATATCTTATCGAAAAGATGGAAGATGGCGAGGAACAATACTATTGCGGGTTGTTTATCATCTCTGTTATTATGGGGATAAAGCCGGAAGAAACGTCAAAGATATTTTTTGGAAACCAAAAATTTGTGAGTGATGACAATACCGTAGAGCTCATGCTTTCAGGCGAATATTTTGCAAAATATAAGCAGTTTGATGAAGATGTTGGCATTTCAATCGCTGATACAATGACCTATAAAATCCCTTTCGAGCTCATCCATCTGATTCATAAAATGGATGATGTAAAAGTCAAATATTCAGATACGGATTTTCGAGAAGTGATCCGAAACAAGAAAAAAAGGTTTCGCAAAAAGATCCACATCAATTTTCAAAAAATCTGGCATTGCTCGCTGGTCCACAAAAAACTGCTTTATAAAAATATTAACACCGAAATTATGCTTGCCACAAAGAACATTGACAAAAACACGAGCCCAATTGTAGCCTATACCGCTACATCGTCCCGGATGGAAGAGTATTCTAGCTGGCTCATTGAGTACATGGATTTACTGGGAATCAAAGCCCATCTGCAACGACATATTTTTGGAAAAGCGTTCAGCAATGAGCGGGTTATTAATACCGACGACGAGGGAAAAACAGTCGGTTCACGAAAGCTCGTTAAACGTGATGTGTTTATCGAATTCATGAAAAAACTTGAAAGCTTGCTAAAAGAGCGGAGGTTGGACAAATATACGAGATTTAATATCTACTCTATCCACGTCCGCTATACACTGAGTTTATTGTTAGGTACTCGTGATTTTGCCAAATCAGTGGATTTAGGCCGGATCAGTTGGAAGAATAACGTGATCATTATTCAAGAGAAGGGGAGGCACAAAAATTCCGGGTTCCGGTGTGTTCCATTGTCCGATCTTGCCCAAACAGTGATTCGAAACTATCTGCAAGCCTTGGAGCACTTTGCGATAGAAAAAAAAGCGGTGGTACTATTTAATAATAGAGATGTTATCCCACTAACTTTGAGTACGATGCAGAGGGTCTTTAGTGATTTTCCATTTTATCAAAAGCATATCGACCTGTATGAAATGCTCAACCTTATTCCTTTGAACCTGGGGCGACATCTGATCACCTCTATGGCGACGGCGGCCGGGATCCGGCATGACGACATGAACGCGTTTATGGGTCATGCGGTCAATGGAGGTGAGCTTCTTGGTATTTTCAGTATGCATGATACCAAGAAGTATAGGGAAACTTTTATGATGATTTTGGATGAAATCGCCCAGATTTATGTGCTGAAGGATATTAAAAAACATGCTGCTCTTTGAAAAAGCACTCGAGAGGCTGAGTAGCCTTCAATTATCTGTTCCGAAGAAGTATCAGTCAATGTATGAAGTGTTCTTAGAGGTCTTAAAACTTGAGGGAGCTGAGAAGTTTTTATCCGTTCGGCACAATAAAATCACCGCATCTGAGGGTTTCATGCTTTTTTTATCCAATTACGAAAGGATAAGCGCTTTAAAACGGGGGGCGAATAGCCTCTATGAGTTTGTCGAATACCTAAAAAATTACGGTTACCTGAGCAAAAGTTCGGCGAGCTATAGCCTAAACAAGCCGATGCGCCAGATCAACCGTTACCATCATTTTTTGCCTGAACAGGATTTTAACCTGATTGATCAAGTGGAAGATTTTGAGAGGTATGTTCTTAATGAACTGCCACAAACTAATTTAGAGTTAGCCGTCTATATCGCATTGGTCTATATCGAAGAGGCAGGCTGGAAAGAAGAGGCGTTGAGCAGGGCATGCCTCAATGATTTTTTTCTTATCAATGTTCAGGGCTACCAGTGCATCGTTGATGAAGCGTTAGAAGATGGTTTTCGAAGTCTAAAAATTTATCGTATTAAAAAAGCTTGGGGGCTTCTGGACCGGCTCAAAGAATCCAGTAAAAATCTGCTCTTCAGCGAGTTGGACACAATGAAGCTGATGGCTAAAGATGAGGTTAACAGATATTTTGGAAAAAAAGTTTCTGTCAATATGATTCGAAATGCCTTTGTTTTCGATGCCATGATGCTAGAGTCTCCTGCGATTGTAGCATGCCGATATAAAAAGGTGGATACTATTGCTCTTAGTGTTAGTGAACTAAACTATTTATATCCACAGGGCGTGCCAGGCCACTTATTGGAGATTGAAGCGCGTAATTACGAATTGATCGGACAACATTTTTCCTATGGCGAATTGGATGATTACGCGGATGAGATGTATCTCGACACGGAATTCGATTACGATATGAAAATCGCACCTTTATTTTTCTATAAACAAGGGATGAAAAAGATCGATTTTTTAAAGAGTTCGCCAAGAAATTTAGATCAATCGACTCTTGATCTGATTAAAGCACAATTTGATAAAGCCATCCAATATGAAAAGGACACATCGACGCTGATGGTTCTTTATTATATCCGCCATCTGATGGAGAGAATATATGTTGGTAAGAAACAAAGCGTAGGGATCAATATGGGTACGTTCGCTGACTATGTCGGGCTGCTCAGAAAACATTTATTCAGTAAGCTGACGGACTTTGAACATATCGATGAGGCAACCTTGTTTAACATTTTAGATATCTATAAAGCCAACGGTGCTGCACTGGAGAGTCTCAAAAAACTTAATATTCGCGTCTCCGATTTTTTTAGATTTCACAATATCGAATTTCAAAAATATCGTATCAGTGCAAAGCATGTGGCCAAATCATTAGTCTTCAAAGAGGAGATAGCCCCGATTTTAAAAGAAATTGAACACCGCTATAAACAAGAGGCGGTCAGTAAAGAGAAGAGTTATTCCAAATTTTATAAATACATCGTGCTGCAATATCAGGCATTTGTCATTTTAGGTTTTTATTCAGGAATGCGTTTGGATGAAATCAGAACGAGAAGGCATGCTGATATTATCACTGAGCCTTTGTATATTTATGACTATAGGATTAAAGATGCTGTTTATTCGGTAGATATAAATGTAGCCGGTCTAAAAAAAGATGAAAATAGCAAGAAAATCGACAGCTTTAAATCCTCCAATGCGAGCCGAAGAGTAAATTTCATCATCAAAAATGAAAAACACAATCAGATATTTATGCAGTTTTTGGAAGAGAGTGCGAAAAAAAATCTAATGTACCTGTTCAAAGACTTTGATTTTTCATCACACTCTCAATTTGAGAGTGTGATGAAGTTATCCAAGATTCAAGTTCTAAATGACATCATTCAGAAGGTGACGAAACGGTACTCAACGCTTCATTCATTAAGACACTCCTATGCGACATGGTGGTTCTTGGAGAGAATTGTCGCCAGCCAAAATTTTAATGACGCGCTTTTAAATTTTTCCATTGAGATCGGTCATGCCACGCCAGATGTGACCATGAGAAGCTACATCCATTATGAACTTATAGAAGAGGTGATTGCATATGAGAGACGAAGTTAAAAATTCCATTTTAAATAAAAATAGCTTTCTTATCTATGGATATGATCATGGATACAATATAGACATATTTAACGAGCTGGTGGAGGGCTTGGAAGCTCGGCATAACGAGATTTTTTATTTTGATACGGTAGGTTATTCACAAGTCCCAAAATTTAAATCGGAATGTCATGATGTAGAGCAGGAAATAGATTTATTCGAATTTTTTAAAGATAAAGTTCTTGATCACAACCTACTTGATAGATACGTTCGAGATATAAGCAATTGTATTAATAATGAATATTTTGAAAGATTGAACGATCTTGAAAAACAATATTTACCTATATTGCTGCGTGAAATATACAATTCGGAGTACGCTAATAAATTTAGTATGATTGAATTTACTGAATTACTACGTATTATTCTTGAAGGTGCCAAATCTAAATGCTACTATGAACTTTACAATAAACTCGATGAGATAGAGATAGTTAAGGCAAAAAATCCTGAAAATTATATTGCTGATCTCAACTTTGATAAACTGGCGCGTGATGCAAGAGGATATTTGGAAAAATTTCTAGCTGGAAATCCAAAGGATTACCAATACTTAAAACTGATATTAAAATATTCTAAGAATGATAGTGCAACAAAGTATTTCAAAAAATTGTATGAACGAATAGAAAACTCCGATACGAATAAATTTAGCAATAAGCCTAAGACAGTGATTGATAAAATAAATCTCTTTCGTATAAGTGAATATAAGATGAAATGTAATTATTTAGATATGTTTTTATCCAATTTAGTTCGAAAATTGAAGATAAAGAATTCTCAAAATAAACCATTGATCTTTATAATTGGGAAGCAAAAGGGTCTTTTCAGCAGTGTTAACATTGAAATTAGAGAACTATTTAAATATTGTGCTGTGTGTTTTATTGTCAATGATCGTAATGAACTTGATGCGAGAATTAATGATTATATAGACGTAAAGATCTATTCAGACAAGCACAAAAGTTTATCTCTAGATACTTTAGGGATCGAAAAAAGAATAGAGAACGGCTATGGTGTTCACTATAGAATATTGAACGAATAACTAGAATTTATATCATTGTGAGTAAAGTTCTTTGAGGTATGCGTCATAAAGAATACTCTCAAGTTGGTTGCGATACCACTCATATGATTTTGGATTTGAAACCAAGGTACTTAAACCTTCATCGGTCTGCTTTTCGTAAAACATCGCTTTGCTTTTTATTTTCGTGTACAATATCTCTTTTGTGTAGGTGATGTTGTACTTTAGGTATGGATCCAGAAAATCGTTTACGCTGTAGTGATCGACATTTGTGAGTGCATAGTGAATATCGAAAAGGTCCCGATATTTTCTTCGATTCCAAAATGCCATGCTCTTCATATACATTATCGTTTCGAATGAAGCGAGTTTCAGGTGCGAATTCTCATAAAGACTTGTTGGCTTTTTCGTCCAAATTTCTTTTTCAAGTATATTAAAAGGTGGCGAAAAAAACTCGACTTTGACTCCATCAAGCATATATTTGAGATAATAATCATACATATCACCTCCCTCATTTTTTGCATAATCAACAGCTGTAGGATGGTGGTTTATCATTTCACCACCATAATAATGCATCAGTTCGCCTATTTCGTCTCTGCATAATTCTAGCATTGCGAAATCTAAATCTTCGGATAAGCGGTGATTTATAAGGTACGATAGTGCTGTTCCACCGACAAATTTAACGTCATGACTTTTAAAAAAATCATGTTTAGCAAGGGTGTCAAGCACCTGTTTTGTTTTGGGTAACATATTAAGACCTTCTCTTCATATAATCTACATGTTGATTGAATTTTTTTAGCAAATCGATATTTTTTTCTCTCAGAACATACGATTTGAGTCTGTCAACACCGAAATAGCGCAGAAGCTGGACGATTCTCTCATCATTATAGTTGGTCAGCATGATAGATATAAATGTGGAAACCTCATAGATATGTCCATTTTCTACGCTGTAAAAAAGCTCATTTCCGAATATATGCTTATCAAGTGTTATCTGCTTCTGGGAAGGAAGTACGATTGGCTTAATAATGGTATTTCGCGGATCGTTTTGTTCTGGTGTTGCCCGTTCCCTTGCACTTTGATATTCAAACCCATCAAGGAATCTCTTGTATTCCGTATCTTTATTGAGTGCAATTAATATTAGAAGAAAATTTTCCAAAGAAACTTTCTCTTCTTGCTCAAAATATCGGTATGTCGCATATTTCAAACCAACAAATTCTGCAAACTCTTTTTGTGTCAAGCTAAGGGCGATACGTTCATTACGCACAGATCGACTACTTTGCCTGATTAGTTCATCCATTTTAGTTTGTGTTAGCATTTCTTAATCTTTTTTTGTAAATATCAATATTTTATTAATTATACATATTTATTTAGTAAAAATCAATGTATTTACTATTATATTAGTAATTGAATTAATATTTTAAGTTTTTGATATAAAATTTCGGTAATGTTTTTGTTGAAGGCTAAAAAACAAATTATTTCGAGGGTGTTAATCCAATAACCAAAGGTGCTAAACTTATAGTGCCTCAATCTTCTTAATGATTTTCTCTCGGTGCTCAGCAAACAACTTTTCGATCGCTGAGGTAACTACTTCTTCTTTTGAGCTGTATTCTCCAAACCCGATCATGGTATGGATCCGCTCTTTACTTGTTTGGTCTAATTCAATGAACTCTTTGTCAAATAATCTTTTGATTTCGAGTAAAGACTCAATCGCTGCACCCAAACGTTCTCTCTCATTGATTCCTTTGTCCAAATCGAGTGAATTGGCAATTTTAGTGAGCTCTTCGAGACTATTGCTCTGTAAAACGACTCTTCTGTCTATTTTTTCATTACTCATGAGATAATTTCCTTTTAGTAAGACTTTATGGCTGTTTAATAGAAGTATAATAGCTATATATTAAAGTATAGTCAATAATAATGACATTATAATCACTATATATTTAGATATAACATAGATAATACTCTTTGGCTGTATGGAGCGATCAGTTGCTAAATCGATACACAATATGGTTTCGTTTTGGTATTAATACTAAGATAATACAATATTATCTTGTAAGTAAATAGGGATTCTGATATAATATTTGTAAATTTAGATGGTCGTTGAGATTGATTATGCCTGTTTCTTACTAAAATAGAGGTCATTTTATGGATATAAGTATCTATATTAAATAGATAAAGTGTTTTATATGCTATATATACACTAATAATTATAGTATAGTTATTTTAAAGTCAAATATATACACATTAACACAGATTAGTCATATTATTGCTATGTATGGTTGTTTTTTTCTTAACGTGCTATTTTTTCCGTTTTCTGAAAGAACACTATGTAAGGTTTGTTTAAAACGGATGAGACAAAAAACCTATTTGTAGTTTTATCGGTATTTTTAATACGGTTGAAAAAGATTCAACCAAAAAGTTGAAATATTTTAGTCTACCAAAGTTCAACCAGGAGTGAGTATGGCACCATCACAATTTCAAGATGATTTAGCCCAATGGGATCTTTGCAGCGGAAAAGGATTAGTTTCCGATCTCGATGCGTGGCGGGATCGTTACATTACAGAAAAAGTTGCTCAGGGGGTTAGTGATAAAACCCGCAAGTCTTACGGTGAAGCGCTCACTCCATTGATTGAGTTTGCCCATCAATATGACAGCATCATGGATTTAGAAGGGATCTCAGCGAAATTTGTTAATAACTATCTCATGTGGTATCAAGAACAGCTTGCCGCAAAAGATCTCGAAGTCAACAAGATATCGATGGACGAGTACAACCAGATCCTCTCCAACCGTAAAGCTAACCGTGGAAAGAATGATGCCAAGCTCTCCATCGTTTACCGTTACGAGAAAAGTATCTCTCATCGGTTGACCGTACTCAAACAGCTGCTTCTCTTCATTAGTGAAAACAATAAAGAAAATAAAGACTTCACCCTACTCTTCAAATACTTTACCAAAATCAAGGTGCAAAAACGGAAGACTAAATTTGTGACGGAGAGTGAGCTTGAAGAGCTGATCGATTTTATGAAGCATTGGCCGGAGGTTTACAAAGAGTATTTTCCGAAGAGCTCGGAGCGGTATGCGTATCGAAATGCTTTGATTGTTTTACTTTACTGTCTAACCGGTGCCAGAGCCGATGAAGTGATTTCACTAAGACTTGAACATATTAAAGAGTCCGAATACAAAGACGACAATGGCACTACGCATCTCTTTTACACCATCGCTTATCACACAACCAAAGGGGATAAATACCGCGAAGTGGTTGTAAGACGAGAAGAGATAGAACCGTTCGTATCCTATCTAAGAACTGCCCTAAGTGATCCGTCTTATGTCATTTCAAGTACTTATGCCAACGGAAGCTACACCAACAAAAAAATAGCGGATGTGGATATGTGGAAATTCACAACCTATGCGCTCAAAGCGATCGGGGTCAATAAAAGCGGTCGTCATATCATCAGGCGGGGTTACGCTACCAAAGAACTCGCCGATGGGAAAGATTTGGCGATTGTCGCGATGGAACTGGGACATACATCGACGAATACGACGTTTAGTGCGTATGTGAAGAACAATCCGGAGCTGATGATGCGCCAAAAAGTTAAAGGAATTAAAACCATTGTATCCGAATGAAAACTACTTTATGCAATACAGCCTTGGCTACAATACATAGGCAAATATTAGGAGGACTATCTAAGGGGCTCTATAGGTTGTTTATGTCTTTTTCCAAGCCTTGCAATTCCTTTATGATTGTGTCGAATGGTATGATTTCTCCTGAAAACATACTCTCCATTTTTTCATAATCTTGCTTGAAAGCATCGAGTATCACATCATGTGGGACGATTTTTAAAGTTCCCCGTTTGGCAGCATCATAATTGGCTGCGCCTGAGCGGAAATAAAACTTTTTGTGCTCGGCTACTTTTGCTAATAAATCGACATCTTTTACAGCCTCTTTGCCGATATCGCTTCGATAGAGCATTACAAGATCATAAAGGTGACGACTTAGCCGTTCTTTGACACGCTCGGGTCTGTTGATATTGTTTTCCGCATGAAGAATAGTCGCTTTTTCCCAGAAAGTCCGTTTAGGTGAAAGTACTTTCACACTACATGATGTTCTAATATCGGGAATGGCATTTTCAACAAATGCATTGATCATTACGGTTTCAATCGGCTCATGTGCTGCCTTGGTTCCGCTTTCAATGAGTACAACCGGTTTGACGTATTGGTCACCATACTCATTGGTGTGAAGAGATTTCGGATAGTAAAATAAGATGTTTTCAGGATTGGAAGGATCGATAGACAAACTCCAATCTTTACTTGAACCAATATCTATGGTGATTTGATCTAAAAGCATGGGTAAAAGAGTTTGACTCAAAAAAGCTTCACCGACAAGCTTGAGCTGATCGACCGCTTTCTCGGCTTCTCGTTTAGATGTGGTTTTTAGAAGTTCATGAGGTGCTTTTTCACCTCCAAATCCAAGATCTTCCATATTGAGGGATAGATCGATGTCTTCGGAAAAACGTTCGATCAAGTTATAACATTTTGAAAGGGATGTTCCCCCTTTGAACATCAACCGATGATTGTGGCTCAGACGGTTGAATAGTGTATCGAGTAGGTAGGTAACCCAAAAATCTTTTTCGACAACATGTGCCGGATAGCCGGTATGAGTAGAAGCAATACGAAAGGCGGCTTCATGGTCTGATTTAGAGAGCTTTATAAATTCGTACACTATGACGCCTTTGCAATAATATGTTCCACTGCTTCTTTGACCCAAGCAGAGCGATTTTTAGCGGCAGATTTAAGATCCGTAATCTCTTTTTCATTTAAAGATGATGCTATTTTTGATTGAATTGATTCATCGAACGCTTCATTTTTTCCAAGATATTCTATTGCACTGAGGTAGACACCGGCTCTCTTGCCACGTCCGGAGAGTTTTTTCTCCGATACTTTTCGAAATTCAATCGTGGATTTACCTATGACAATGTCACCTATTTGCTTTTCAGTCAAATAGACTTGTTTCATAGGAATTTGTGTAGTCAATCCTAATTGATAAAGAGCATTTGCGCCATCAGGTAGAAATTTGGTTCTCATCATACGGCTCAGTGCGTTGACAATAGCTGAATGAGCAGGGGGAACTTCTCCCCAACGGCTTATTTCAGTCTTATAGTATAAACCTCTACGGATACGACGAATTTCTCTTGCTTCAAATAGGCGTGATAGTATGCGCTCGATAGTAGCTTCATTCCCCAAGGAAAAGAAATCAACATGGGTGAATACGTATCCGGCTTTGTGCGAAGCAATGATGTTTCTAATATGGTTTGTTAGGGAACTTTGCATTTTATTTGTCCGTAAATAATAAATAAATTAAAGACATTATAACACAAATATTTTGTAACGATGTCAATACGCTAGATCGAACGTTCAAAAAATAAAGATTGATCTACGTTGGTTAACATAAGATAAATTATAGATTATGTATGGAACCAAAAAGGGGCAACGGAAAATAGCATTAGAACTTTAGTGTGGCGATTGCGGAATAAGCTTCCAACTGATGTGATCAAAAATGCTTCAGGTTTTGGTTATTATCTTGAAAAATAGAGTCTCTTGATTTATTACTTTTGTATACTTGAAGTATTTTATCAAGTCCAACAAATGAAATATCTGGGGATGCCATTATGTCCTCAATGGAAATATTCTTTGGTATTTTTTTTACGTTATTTGCCACTTCGTCTACCTTTTTTGAACCTGACTGTTCTGAAATAAAATCTTCTGCTAATGTACTCATAGCAATATTTTAGTCATCTAATGTCATTTTAGAGTTATCAAAAAAGTGTTTTAGTACTATATATGCTCTTGATTTTTTTACTCTATAGTAAGAGTATCTAAAAATACAAATAAGTCACTACTGGCTTTTTCCATTAATTTGAAATTGTGGCGTAATGAAAAAAAATAGAGGCTGAAATATCATCTTTTATTATAGTTATCTAACTGCTCATCTATCAATTTTACTTTCCTTTTTAAAATATAGTGTATATAAATAATATGTATTTAGTTTGCTTTTTCGTAATATTTTGCTAATATATTACCCATGATAAATGAGTTATATTGTAGTAAGTAGGTGTAAATGGTTTTTGAAGAAGAGCCTGGGA
>Ga0268283_1000584_pt1 | contig 22416 bp, 42 predicted proteins | sample saktaG_13_FD_190140 | JGI IMG/M metagenome (GOLD analysis project Ga0268283, IMG submission 190140) | Saline water microbial communities from Sakinaw Lake, British Columbia, Canada - sak_2013_06_06_36m | ecosystem: Environmental > Aquatic > Non-marine Saline and Alkaline > Saline ... | reverse complement strand
TACCAATTGTTCTGATGTTAAATCATTCAAATTAACTTCTTTAAGTTGTTCTAATGTTTTCATAGTTATTCTTTCTAGTTTAAGGTTACGTTTTTCTAATTTATCTTTTAATTCTTTTCTTTTTAATGCTTCGTATAATGCAGGTATACCATCTATTGTTGCAAATGGCATACCACTCATATAATCACCATCTTCGCCATATCTGGCAATAACGGTTGGTAATCCACCTTGTGAACAATAATATAGGTCATATTCTTCATATTGTCCTAAATATTCACATTCTTTACAATAGTTATTGTATCTTGGTTCCATTATATTTCGTTGATTATTTTTTGTAGTTCTGCACACTTTTCATAATTTTCAGTTGCAATATTTTTTTGAACTTCGTTTTCTAAAAGTTGTTTTTGGACACAACGAATATCAGCATAATCAAACTTACTTTCTAACATAAGTCTTTCATATAGTCTAATATATTGTGTGATGATTCTACCACCTTCATTGAATTTTTGTTCAAGTTCTGGTGAACCAAAATCAAGTTCCTCTATTTCAGAAACAATTTCATTTACATCATCAAATTTTTGTTTCAAGTTAATATAAATATCATAGTTATCAAACATTAACTGGTCAATAATATCAGATACCAAAAATTCATTGTTTTTATTTTCTTCACTTGAAGTATTATACAATAATGATTTATATTTAAGATTTTTCTCATTAATGAAATCAATCTCACCTTTTTCCAATTTACTCATATTTATATTAGCAAATGAAGCTAATAAGTGAATATCTTCTGATTTTAATCTATTAATTTTCTTTAACATACTTATAGTTTTAAAATTCGTAATCTTCAGTTTTCCAACATAAATCAATTTTCAAATATTTTTCATTTGGTGCTTGATTATCATACCATAGTTGTTAATCTCTATTACCAATACTCATATTTTATAGTTTTATAGTTTTATATTTTTTAAAAAGTCTTTTGCTTTACCCATTTTTGAAGTTTCTCTCAACACATAATCTTTAACAACTTCAAATGTAGATTTACCTTTAAGAACTTGTGCAGCTAATGAAAAATTTTCATTTTTCAAGTAAGACAATGCAAAGTCTTTCATTGAACCATTGTATTTAGAAACCAATTCATCAACTTCTATAACTTTTTTAGTTATATAGTCTATTGTTTTTGTTTCTATATTTTTTATCCATTCAACTCTATCAACATCTTTTATTTGGTCTAATCTTGATATAAAATCATCCAATAATTCATTTAGAACTAATGATATAACATAATCTTCTCTGTTTATGGAGTCGATCATGTGATGTAATGCACAATATTCCAAACTTTTATATTTTACTAACATATCATCTTCAAATGTTATGACAACACCTTCAACACCAACAGATTCTTCAACTTGTTTCATAAGAGATTCTAAATCAGTGAATTCTAATGTTTCAACAACATCAAAACCTAAGCCTCTAAATTGTTCAACATCAACATATTCACCAGTTTTGTTGTTTCTAACTCTTAACAAAGTCAAGTTAGATTTATCATATTCTAAAACTATTCTGTTTTTGAATGAAGTATATTCCCACATAGTCACTAAGTCTTTTTCAAGACAATCAGCAACAAATTTCAATATAGAAGGATTAGATTTAGTAACAACATCAACTTCTAAAGTTTGTTCGTTTCCGAACCCCATTTTAGTTTTAGCCACTATTTTATCAGCAACTTTTATGAAAGAAATTAAACTTCCATCCATTTTATTATAGACTGATTTTATTTTTTTATTTAATAAAGGTAATTGAGTTTCTGTAACTTGGTTTATGTTCCAGAATTTGTTTAACATTAAGAAATGTTTGTATGAACCATCGTTTTGTTTAACGAAAGACAAACCTCTTAATTCTCTAGCATCGTAGTTTTTTCCTTCAACTGGTTCAAGGAAGTCCATATAAGTAGCAAGTCTATAGTTAAATAAACATACTTCAGTGTTTTCCACTATGAATTTAGTTTCATAGAATACTAGTTCACCTTTTGAGTTAACCATTTCTAATGCTTCGTTATATGTAGGTATAAAGTATTTCATGTCTGTATAATTTTATTTGATATACAAAGATACAATAAATATTCTAAATAAAAAAATCCTGATAAAAAATATCAGGATTTATTTTTAATTTATTATTATTTACTATCATTTTCACAATCGACATGTATTGTGATTTGACATTTCTTCAAATGTTCAGAAATTTTATCTACAATATCATCACTTAATTTATGTGATTCACAAACTTTCATATTAGGATCAACAACAATATGTAGTTCAATAAATCTATCAGCGCCAGATTTTCTTGTTTTTAAATCGTGATAAGCAATATTAAACCCATCAATAACATTCTTAATAATAATCATTTCATCTTCTGGTAATGATGAATCTAACAAACCTCCAATACTTTCTGAAGTTAAATCCCAAGCGGCTTTTATGATTAAACAAGCAACAAGAATAGCAACAACTGGGTCGATCCAATACAAGTTATATTGTGGAAATAAGTAATGACATATCGTAAAGATCAAAAGTCCACCAGCAACACCAAATGAAGTATAAACATCAGTTTTTAAATGCCAGGCATCGGCTTGTAATGCTAATGAGTCTGTTTCTTTACCAACTTTAAATAATCTATTAGAAACGATAATATTAACGATTGCTGATATAGTCATAATGATAATACCTAATCCAACTGTTTCCATTGGTTGTGGATTAATGAGTTTGTGAACTGCTTCAAATATAATCCAACCTGCGGCAACAAATATAAGTAATGCTTCGATTGTTCCTGATAAGTTTTCATATTTACCATGTCCATAAGAATGGTCGGTGTCTGCAGGTTTTCCTGATGTTTTAACTGCAAAATATGCAATTACTGCGGCTACTAAATCTACACCAGAGTGTATTGCTTCTGAAATAACTGATACTGAACCTATTAAAAGTCCAACGATTAATTTAAATACTGTTAAACAGGTGTTTGACACTACTGATAACATTGCAACGCTTTCTTTCTTATTCATATTGACTTTTTATTTTAAATGATACATAAACTCCACCGTTTCTCCAAGCACCTTCTGTTTCAACATTAAAACCTTCATTTCTAAGTTTTTCAATGTTATTTTGTGCTAAATCAGAATCAATAAATACTGATGATTTATTTGATAATTCTCTACTTAATTTATTAATAATTTTATTAAAATTAAGTTCTGCTTGTAATTGTTCTGCAATATTCATATAACTATTTTTTATAAATTTTATTCAAAAGTTTTAATTCTTCTTTATCTTTTTCGATAAGATGTTTGATATATTTTATTTCATCTTTATCTAATTTATATTTATCACATTTTAGTATTTCTTTAAAATCCGATATACTTTCCTCTATTCTTTCAAATGTTCTTATCATAGGTTATTTATTTTTACAAATATACAACAAAGTTTTTAAATAAAAAACTTTAATACATTTTAACATCAAATTTTAAAACATTGGCATCAAATTTGTATAGAACTATTCAGAGGTTAAACTCTTAAAAATTAATTGATTAAATTATGAAAAAAGTAGCATTATTCGTTGCAGTATTATTTTTATCAAGTTCTTTATTTGCTCAGGCTCCAGTTAAAAAAGAAGAAAAGAAAGAACCAGTAAAAACTGAAAAGAAAGCTGAAAAGAAAGCTGAAAAGAAAGAAGTTAAAAAAGCAGAACCTAAAAAAGAAGAAGTTAAAAAAGAAGAAGTTAAAAAATAATTTCTAAAAACAAAAAGCCACTCGTTTGAGTGGCTTTTTTTAATTAAATTTTTCATCGTTTAATAAATCTTTTAAATTTGAAGGATTGTAGGCATCATCATAACCAACAAAAGTTAATTTTCCATTAATTGGTCTACTCCAATGTTTTGATTGTATATCTTCTGCATATTCTTCGACTTTATTTTCTTCTTCTGTTGTTAGTTTATCTTTAAATGCCCACATATCAGAAACTAATTTACCACTAAGTTCATATTGAAATTTATAAACTGCTGCAGGTTCATCTTTTTTACATGCTGTTGTTAATAAACCTAAACCTAATAATGCAGTTGCGATTGTATTTTTCCAACCTTCATTTACAAATTCATCATATTTTTGTATCATATATAAATATTTTCATTTTATTTATATATTAAAAAAGCCAACTAAAAAATAGTTGGCTTTAATTTTTACAATAAATTGTGTTTCTTCAATATTTTCTTACATTCTTTCCAAGAATACACTTCAACTTTATAATCTAAATATTGATCTTCAGTTTGAAGTTCAAAATACATTATATTGTTATCTGGTTCAACCAATACTTTAATCTTTCCAAATACAGGAAATTTGAATTTCTTTGAGAACCAATAACCAGAATCATCTTGAAAATGTTTGATTTTGAAACCATTTTTAATAAGTTTCTTTTCAAATTTCATCTGTTTCATTGTTTCTGTTCTTTCACCGAACACAAAACTCAATAGTTCTGTAATTTCTTCATCACTCAATTGTTCTTCAGTATCAATTTCAACTTCATCAGTTTCAACATCATCTACCAAATGTGTTGTTGATGATACTACTTGTTCATTTTCTTCTTGTTTTAAATTTTCTTCCATTTTTATTTTAATTATAAGTTACGAATATATGTTTATAGTTTTTATTAAAGTGTTTGTTTATTTTATTTAAAAATATTTGTAATGATGTTTTCAATTTTTTTATACTTATTGTATGGTATTCTTAATAATCTTATATTATTATTTTTACAATATTCATTTTTAATTTTATCATTTTCTTTTGTATATAAGAATTTCTTTTCACCACCAAAGTATTCAATAGATTTAAAATGTTGAATACCATCAAACTCAACACACATATTATATTCTGGTAGATAAAAATCAAATGATAATCTATTAATATTTCTACAATCATCAAATGAATATTGTTTTATATAATTTATTTCTTTTTTATTTAGAATTTCAGTTATTCTTTTTTCTCCTTTTGAGCCAGTGCATTCTGGGCAACCATCACCATTTAATAAACCATTTGGTTTTATTTTCCATATATTACCACAAACATTACATTTAATATCTATTCGTTCTGTTGCTTTAATATATTCTCCAATAACACTATATTTATCACCATGTACATCAAAAACATCTTTAATAAAATCTTCGTGAGATTTTCTTTTTTCCAAACCAAGTCTTTTAAATGTACATATTGGACATTCTATTCTTGATGTTGTTAAATGTTTAGGTAAAGTAGTCCAATGATGATTACACACATTACACTTAACATCTATTCTATGTTTAGAGTCTACATACTTATTTTCAATTGTTATCCTATCTAAATAATATTCTGTAATATCTTTAATAAATGTTTCGTGTGATTTAGTCTTTTTAAGACTATCACATTTTTTACAACCATTACCTCTATTCAATCTTTCTGCAATAGTATTGAAAATTGTTCCACAATCATTACATTTAACTTTTATTTCTTGGTTTGCTTTTATATATGGTGATAAGGTTTCAAACTTATCACCATAATTTTCTTTTAATATTTGTTGGAATTCTTCTTCTGTAAATTTATGAGGCATAGACTTTTTTTATTTTATATATTAATATAAAAAAGTCTTTTTATTCCATATTACGTATTTTCATTAGAAATATCATCTTCTATAGAATCATCTTGAATACTCTCCTTGTAATAGGCATCGTACTGCTGAAAACTATCTTTTTCAATAACATAGAAGTTGTGATATTCATTATCAATAGCATAGTTAGATGCATCAACTAAATCAAGTTTATCACATTGACAAATAACAACTTTATTATCAGAATCAAATACGATATGATTTTCACCATATATTCTTTTAGTTCCTTCTAAAATAGCCGTTAATACTTGATTCATTTGAACATACAACTCTGTACCAGCATCTTTTGCAAATGCGTCAATATCTTTCTTAGTTGTTATTTTCTTAACAACTTGAATGTTCATTTTGTTTTTAAGAACTCTTTCAAGTTTTTTATCTCTCAAAAATCTTTGTAAGAAAGCACCAGCATTTGTACTATTGATATGAACAACACCACCAGCATTTGTAAGTTTTCTCATAACTCTTTCAAGTTTAGAGTTAGGAATATTCCACTCACCATCTGTTTCTTCACAGATTCCAAAGCACTCGGCTAATAGTCGATATACTTCACCAACGAATCTATCAGAAACACACCATTTAACATCATTGTAATCTGTTTCTTCCAATTCTGTTCCATGGAAAAATAATGTTGTTTCAGTCAATGGATCGGCAGAACTTTCATTTTCATCTGGTGTCATGAATGAAAACTGATAAGGTTTAGAAAATTTGAAGTTGTCTGCAAAATCTTCTTTTGTATATTCTATTTCATCTTCTTCATCATCTTCTTCATTACCATAATCACAATCTTCTTCATCTTCAGAACGAGAAAAGCCTTTTAAAGATTCCAAGAAATCTTTTGTTTTCATTTTTCCCATTCCCATAATATTTACAGAATCATCTTCTTCTGGTTTTAGTCTATCAACATTGATTCCTTCATTTGCAATAAGTTCTTCTTTTTTAAGAACAGAGAACATACCTGCTTCATTTACAGGTGTTAAAACGCCTTTATTTGTTTTCTTACAAAGATTAAAATGAGCATCTTCAATAACTAAATCTACTTTTTTGAAAGTTTTTGTGACTTGGTTTTCACCAACGATGTCGGCATATACATTTACTTTTGTGCCAACTTGTGCATCAATTATTTTTTGATAGAACTCTTGTGGTTCTTCATATAATTCATATGCATGTAAATCTGGTGTAACAATAAAACCAAACTTTTGTAATGGTTTCACATCTGTTCTTGTTACTGGATTTTTCGCAACTTCTTCTGTTGCAGTTTTAAGTAAAACTTCTACTAAAAGTCTAACAAAGTTTTTATCTTTTTCTTCTTTGATTAATGTTTCAACACAATCCAAATTTTCTTTGATTTGTTTATTACTCCATTTAGATAACTCATTCATATCCATAGGAATAAATAACTTATTTAAAGTTGTAATAAAAAGTTTTGCAGTTTCTTCATCAAAAACTTCTCCTTCAGATATTTCGGTTGATTTAACAATCATAACAGATTCAAAATCATCTTCTAATACAGCCATTACAGAATAAACATTTTCACCAATCGTAATAGGATTTAGTATTTCTTCTGTTTCAACAACTACAGTAAATACTAAATCTTCAACATCACCAGTAAGAATGTCAGAGTTTTCTGATTCAATCTCAATAAGTTCGTCAAATGATAGAATGTTTACTATTCTGTTAATATAGTTCAATTTCGTATTTGAACTAAATTGTTGCCAACGCAAAAAATTGATATATTTTAATATATCAATTCTATCAGATTCTAAAATCTGTGCTTTGAAATCATCTGCTTGTTCTTGGCTTTTAATGTCGTTTAAATCAAATGCCTTTAGTTTTTCGTATGTCATTATTTTCTTATTTTTAATTTTAGATTTGTCATTGGTTTAATATAAAAATGATAATAAATTTTATTTTGTGAAATCTGATGTCTGTATATGTTCCCAGAAATTTCTACATTTTGTTGCAGTTCCTTTCTTTTCCAATTTACATCCACCATAAGCAGCACAAGTTCTACATAAAATTTTCTTAACAATCAGATATTGTTGTCTTTGTTATTTTCATTTTGTACCTCCATTTTTTATTAAATACAAAGATATTGAATATTCTTTAATAAAAAAATTATTTATTAAATATTTGTTCAAATATTTTCATTCTTTCTTCTAAAGATAATTCTGGTTTCAAATCATATTCTTTGAAATCCATACTACATCTTATTTCTTCTACAATAACCCACAATTCTTCTAGATTTGTACATATTTCATTACCATCTTTATCGTGTGCAGTTAATACTTCTCCTGATGGTGAAAATTTTTCATATAACCACCAATCAATCCATTCCACACCTTCTTCTGAATAATAAACTTTCAATAACAAACTAATAGTTTGACTGTAATCATCTATAACATTTGTTATATCAACTCCAAGTTTATAAATAGCACTATCTTTTTCAGAACATGCTTTCATGTTGTTTATCAATTTTTCAAAAACTTCGTATTTCATATTTTTATTTTTTTAATCAATATTAATAAATATTCTATTTATATTTAAATTTTTATCTGTATAAACATGACAAAATGTTTCTTCATCAGATTCAAAACAAATTTCTTGTTCTATTTTAACATTTTCATCAAAAATGTGGTCGGTATATTCTAAAACAGTTTCAACATCACAACAAAAATCTTCTTCTTCAGTTTCTATTTGGCAAGGTTCTTCAAGCCATGTATATTCTGGAAATAATTCTCTTACTTTTTCTAATAGTGTTTTCATATTTTTTTTTAATTTATAATATAATCTTCTTTTCTTGTCCAAATTTTCAACATTTTCTCACCATCTTCAAATAGAAATGTTTGTAAAATGCAAATTTCATCTTCACATTCATCAATCATTTCATATTCTTTAGGAACTCTATTTTCATATAATTCATTGAAAATTTCATCACCTAATCTTTTTCTGATATTTTCAAAGTTTTCTATTGCTTTCATATTTTAAATCCGTTATACATTTTTACAAATAAATCAACTAAAGATATATCTACATTATCTTTCAAATTATTAGATAACCATTTCCTTGCATAATCTTCTAATTCTGTTTCTGGTGTTAATTCTTTAACAAAATAACTACCATCTGTTATTATACCACTAATATAAGAACCACTTTCTCCAAGTTGCCAAGGATGTCCATGATCCGTTACTCTTGATATTGTAATTTTATTCCATTTATTACCTTCTCCGTGTTATACTTTACGAAATAGTATTTACCAACTTCAAGTTTAACACCATCTACAATCATTAAATCTTCTTCCATATTAATCTTCTTTTAAAGGTGCAACAATTCTAAATTCTGTTCTCAAATTATTAGCAATAACTTGATATTTATCTTTCAATTCATTCCAAGTAGTATAAGACATTACTTCATCTAATAATTCTTTGAATGTATCATATTTCAATGTTTCTGATTGTGGTTTTGTATAATCAACAATCTTTCCAAATTTTGCAATCTGAATACCAAAATCAGCAATCCTCAATGAATGAAATAATGATTTCTTTCCAATATAATCATCACCTTGTTCCATTTTCTTTTTACATTTAACAAAAGAATTGGAACAAACAGCAGAGATTTGTCGTCTTAATTTGTCTAAATCTAATGTGAAGTTAAATTCCATAGTTTCAAACTTGTAATCTTCTCTTAAAAAGAAACATTCCATTACATCAATACAATTTTCTTCTAATCTTCTTTGAAAATAAGATGGTGACATAAGTGTTGCATTCATTACAACACCACAATTATGTGTAGTCAAAGTGTCAGAAATATCATTTTCTTGGTCATATACAATGATATAATCATAGTCTGATTTTTCTGTATTAGTTTCGTAGTTTAATGATCCATATAAGTAGACATTATTTACTTTTCTAATATCAATTCTTTCTTCTGGAATATTGAACCAGTTTAGTGTATATTCTAAGTGAGAGTCCATATTATATTGATTTTATATTTTCAGTAATAATTTGTGTTTTTTCATAATTGACTTCAAGACCTTCTATTATTTTACCACCATCGGTATAAACAATACAAGTTCCTTTTATTGTTTTTGCAACTTCTTGTGCTTGTTCAAGTGTTTCTGCACATATTCTAAATGATCCTTCATAGTAATCATCTAAAATATTAAATTCATAAACATACATCATAATATTCTTTTTAGTTTCTTTCTTCTTAAAATTGTTTTTGGATCTTCATGTATAACCCTATATCCACAACGAGTTATATTTTTATCATCAAGTCTTGATTGTGTTTCTTCCCATAGTTTAGACCTATCTGGATTTTTAAAATCACCAACACCAACTATTGTTTCTGTTCCATCTTCAAGTTGTGTATAAAATTCAAATGTCTGAAGTAATGAAGTTCTTTTCATAGTTTTTATATTTATACAAATATACGAAATTTTTTAAATAAAAAAAAGAGATTGAGAAATAAATCTCAATCTCTTTGTATTAGGTTATATTTTATTACTTCTTACCTTGTTGTTGTTGAAGTAACATCATACTCATGATTTGTTGTAACATATCACCTTTTCCATTTGCTCCACCACCAACGATGTAAGTAGAAGGAAGTGTCATTTTACCAACTTCGGCTGCAACACCAACTTGTGTTTTATATGCCCATTCGGCTTTTTCTTGTGGAGTTAAACCAGCAGATACTAATCTTGAGTTCTTGTAAGCGTCAGCGTCAGCCTCAGTTTTAACTTTCTTAGCATATTCGATAGCAGTTTGTGCTTCAAGTGCGGCAACATCTTTCTTTTGTTGTGCTTCAGTAATCATTTTAGCTTTGATAACTTCTTGTGCCCATTTAGCAGATGCAGCGTCAGCTTTACCTTTTTGTTCTGTTGTTATAGCATCTTGAATACTCTTTGTAGCATTAGCCTTAGATGTTTGAACAGCCATTGTAAGTTGTTGTTGTTGTTTAATTTGTTTTTCAACTGCATCATCATAGTCAATAGAGTTGATAACTAAGTTGGCTAAACCAATACCATAATCTTTTATTGGAGATTTTTCATTTAATCTTTTTGGTTGTCCATTCACAATAACAATTTCTACAGATTTTGTGTTTTCTGATAAAGAGTCTTGTACGATAACTTCTTTTGTAACATAAATACCATTGATAGCTTGATCCTCAATATATGTTAAAAGATTTGGTCTTTTTTCAGCGGCAGATTCCTTAGAACTCATAAGTGGTCCTGACATATAGATAGCTTTTGTCAATCCTTGTTTAATCAACTGATTTTCAACTGATAATTGCGAGCCATAGTCTGTGTGTAGTTTTATAATAGATTTATCATCAGTAGGTAAATACCAACGGATAGAACCAGAGATTTGACCGTGTCCACCGTCATTAAAACGAACTTTGATTGATTGGTCAGATGTATCACCTTCTTCTTTCATTTTACTGAACCACAACTGATTTGATTTCTTGTAATGTGTTGCAGTACCAAAACCTTGCCAAGATGGTCCTGCTTCTTTTACTACTTTAATTCCACCACCCACACCTTGGATGATTACTACTTCTGAATTGTCTACATACTCAACCATTTTGGGAGTTAGTGCTAAAAATATGATTGCCATTGCTGCGAATACAATCATCCAGATTTTCTTTGAATTTAATTCCATTTTTTGTTTTTGTTTTTAAGTTGTTTTTAATTTAGTTGTTTTTGATTTTTTACCTTTATTATAACCTTTATTATAACCATCTATGAATGATTTTTCTATCCAGTCCCATTCTTTAGATGTATACATTTGTTTTTCATAACCAAGTATTTTTGAAGTGTATTTTTCAGCCATTTTTTTAATTTCAAATGGTGTGATATATTTTTCAGCCATACATTTAAAGATTTGTTGTTTTTGTTTTTAATTCTTGTACTTTTTCAAGTTTTTCTTTTTTCTCTTTAAGAGAACTTTCAGTTTCGTTTATAATTGTTTCTGTTTCTGTTTTTTCTTGTTCTACTTTGGTTTTTAATTCATCAACCATTTCATCAAGATCCTTTGTTGGACTTACTTTCTTTACCTCAACTGGTTTCTTAGACCTAAATGAAGGAAAGGTTGGTTTGTCAAGCAATACTGGAATAACAACTTCAAGGATTAATCCAAGACCGATTACAATACATAAGAATACTTCTAAAATTAGCCACATAGTTTTACGTTTTTGTTTGTTTTATTATTAAATTTATTATTTGTTTGATTATTTTAAAGATTTAATTGTAGAATCAGTTACAGGAACAATTTCATAAGATGGCTTTTCATCACCAATACTTGTGATTACAACTTCACCGGAAACTCTTACAAGTTTTCCACTTTTTGAATCCTCAAAGTAATAACCATCAGAATTCTTTTCAGTTGCAACCTTACCAGTTGATACCCAGGTTCTTACAAGTTTTCCACCAGAATAAAGTTCAACAAGTTGTTTTTCACCTAATGCACTATATTGTGCAAGTGTAGAATCTCTACAAGATGTTAAAAATGATAATGCGACGATTGAGATAATAAATAATTTTTTCATATGTTTTTATTTTTATTGTTTAACAAATATATTAATAATTTTTTAAAATAAAAAATTATTTACACATTTTTTCCATTTCTTTTTGGAAATCAATATTAGATTGAACTTCTTTTGCAGTTAATAGGTGTGCGTATTGAAACTCCCAAGCATCACCTAATGGTAAATGAACAAGTTGAAGTGGTCTCATAGATGCAACCATATATTCTGCATAACTATCAGCCACAGGAAATTGAATTGTTTCACCAACATTTTTACCTTTAAACCCAAGTTCGATAAGTTTTTCTTTTAACTCAACTCTAAACTTTTCACAATCTTTGTTATAGTTTTTGATATTCTCAATACTTAACTCTGGAAGTTTTACACCTTTTGGTAACGCAAATATTTTAGCTGCCATATATCTATTTTTAAATTGTTTTACAAATATACAATACTTTTCTGAAATAAAAAAATTATTTTTCAAATTTTTCTTTTAGACGTTTGTACTCGTCATATTCTGGATCTTCCGTAATGAAATATTCTTCAAACTCTTTTGGTATTTCAATTTCATCATCAACACCTGGTACGATATTGAATAAATCGCAAATTGATTTAACACCACACATAAACATTTCTAATTTATCTTCAAGAACACTTGCACCATGGTCATCCCATGAACCAGAAAATCCAGCATCTAATTTCTTTTGTTTTACAACATTAGATATTGTTTCTTTTATTTGACTAATAGTTTTTTTCATAATATCGTTTTATTTATACAAATATACAACACATTTTTTAAATAAAAAAATTATATGGATAAATTATGTAATCCATTTGTAATATTTTTATAAATTGCTTTTTTCATAGCATTTCTTTCTTGTATAATCTTTCTATCAAACATATCAATCATCTTGATATAAAGTTGTTTGTTTACTTCAACTGGATAGTTAAACTGATGATTTACAATATTTATTGTTGGATAAGTAATAATAATAGCCAAATCTGGATCTGTTACTTCACCAATAATAATGAATCTAAGATTTGAATTATCAACAGACATATCTGTTAATTCTGGTGACATTGATACTTTACTATTCCAGGCATATAGATTCTTTTTGAAAATCTCAAAACAAATTTCCTCATGTTCAGTTAGAGGTTTTTGTTTTTGTTTCATACTTTTTCTAAACTTAAGCATTAACTTAATGTGTAATCTTTTTAAGAATCTGTTCATTTTTTGAATATTTTTAAATGTTTATAACTATACAAAAGTATATAAAAAATCGTTACAAAAAAGGTTTTTCTTAAAATTTATTTTGTTAATTCAAAGTTGTCTGAATCATAGAACCATTCATCATCTTCCTGTGTAGAATCTTCAACTTTTTCCATAAATGGTTTAACTTCAGATAGATTCATGTTATTCATTAACCAATCAATACCTTCGTAATCATCTTCCATTATGAAATCAATTTCTTCTTTCCATTCTTTAGATCCTTTTTCAAAACCATCGTGTCCTGCATAAAATTCGGCTCTGTCTGTTGCAACTATAATTAGTGGCAATCTGTAGATTTCTCTACCTGTGTTCATTCTAATGTATTTCATATTATTCTGCTTTTAAATTTCCGTAAAAATTATATCCTGTTATTAAACAATGTGTGTTGTAAAATTTGTATTCATGTCCATCTGGTGAAGTAAAACATACTTCATAATCACAATGATCTCCATCTGTATTATGATAACCATCAGTACCTTCTGTTATTTCCCAATCCATTAAAACTGAAATATCTACACCAGAATCACTTTTAACATCTTGTATAAATTCATCATCTATTAAAATGTGATCCGAAAAAATATCTAATATAGTGTTTAAATCATCACCAGTAAATTTGATAGGAAACTTTGGTTTTTTAACCTTTACTTTTTCTTTGATAGTTTGTGTTCCTGGTATAGAAACATATTTAATAAATTGTTTTATTGAGATAGAAAAAATTCTTTTTGATACATAATTTTCTATTCTCTTTAATGTCTTTTTATCCTTTAACATTTTTACGGTTTTAGGAAACCAAATATCTTCTTTTTTTATTTGTTCTTCTATTTCAGATTTACTATAAAAAGTATCACCACCACAACCAGTAGTAAAATCCATACCATGTTCTGATATTTTTTCAAAATATAAATGTGTGTGTTGATGATATTCAACATTTTTTAGTAATCCAACATATTCATACACTACTTTTCCCCAAGATGTATCTTTTTTAATGAATTTTTCAGGCGTTTTATCCCAAGCATCTAATATTTTATTAGCGATTATTCTTGTTTTTTCATATTCTCTAGTTAAACTATTAACCAATTCATCTGATATTTTTTCAGAAATATTACCCAAATCAGATATATCAATTGAAAATTCAATCGTTTCTAAATCAATACCAACTATTTTAATTTTAATGTCATTTGAAATACCATCTTTCAATTTTAAACGATACTCGTTTTTTATTAAATCATATTCTTTACTAAGAATAAACTCTTTATTAATGTTTTTTAAAAATTCCATATTAATCTATTATAAATTTATAAATATTTTTTAATGCTTTTTTATACCATTTTTCTTTTGGTGGCTCTGGATAATCCACTTTAATCGCTTGTAATCTTTCAATTGTTTCTTTATCAAACAATAACATTCTAACATTAGTTTTCTTACCGTTTAAGTAAGTGTCTGCGTAACCATCTTCGTCTCTTTCACAAGTAATACTATAAGTAGTATCATCACCTTCATTCAAAATATCAATGGCTTGTTCAGTACATATTTTTGTTAAACCAAATCCACAATCTAAAAAATCTGAATGTTTATAATTATATGAGGTTTTAACAAAGTTTTTCTTTTGTGTCTCTAACATTTCATCAATATCATCAATAATAACATAATGGGTTACATCTGTGTTTTTATCTAACCAATATTGAATTTCATGACCTCTATCAACCATATCATAAAATTGAGAAAGACCTTCATTAACAATTGTAAAACAATCTGGTGTTATATCAATAACTTCACCAGGAAGATTTCTTTCTTTCCACATTTCTTGCATTACAGCAAGTCCAGATTGTCTCCAAGTTGAAGATATAACAATTTTAGCACCTGTAGAATTAACTAAGGTGCGTAAATTATCAACAAAAATCTTATTAAATGTTGAGCCATATTTGTCATGACCTTCTTGTGTAACATTCAATACACCGTCTATATCTAAAAATATAATTTTTTTCATATACAAATATACAACATTTTTTCAAAATAAAAAAATTAATTTCTTTTTCTTGGTTTGTAAAAGTTTTCACTTAACCATTTAACCAATGCCTCATTATAATTACTTCCACAATTCTGATATTCTGGAGTCGTTTTAAATTCATCAATAACATCTTGCCATTCATCTGAAACATTTTCTACTGGTGCAGAGGTTTCTGCAACTGTTGAAACAACTGTTTTCATTTTCTTTTCATATGGTTTTTCAAAAGATAGTTTATCACTATGTTTATGATCCACCCAATTTAAAAATTTATTATTATTCTCAACAGTAACACCACCATTTGTAATATTCTCTACGGTAAGCCAAATTTTTTCGGCTTTATCTCTTTTTACATCTAATATAAGAAACATCAATGAATCTGTCGGTTTACCACTTGGATATACATATACAACCCACACTTGACCTTTTTTCACATAATTTCCACACTCACAACTACAACTCACTAAACTTGTTAGTGAGATTACGACTAATACTAATACTAATAATTTTTTCATACTTTTTTTATTTATTGGTTTATACATTGATTAAGTTTTTACCGTAGCATTCTCTGACCAGAAAGTAACTGACTTAAGATATTCCTCTTTATCAAGAGGAACGCCAGAACCACCATATTCAATACCCATTGAGTTTCTAATCATTGTTTCTGGTTTCATCTTTTCCTCGTTTGGATGACTTTGACCAAGAATGGCTACGACTCCCCAATCAGCATCAAAATCATCATAGAAAATCTTATCAGGATTTTCTTTATTCTCTTTATCAATCTGTTCTTTACTATAAAGAACCAACATTAAATACTCTGCTTTTGGTGCTGATAATGGCAATTCAAACCATCTACTAAATACTGGAAGTTCAGACTCTCTACGAGCAGAATAACCAGACCTTAAATATTGATAGTTTTCTAATGTGATTGGTAAAGATCCAACTTTTGCATCTGTAAAGTTTTTTATTGCAACTAACTTACAGAATGGTGCATAACCATCTATAAATATTGGTTTTGTTGGTGTTAAATTTTCACCTTTAAAATATTCATCAATATAAGATTGAAATTCTTCAATACTTTTATCTAAAATTTTAGTTCCACCAAACTTTGGATCAAAGTGTCTTGTTGCGAAATCTGTTATTTTAATTTTCATAGGTTTTATTATTTTTACAAAGATAAGAAAAAAACATTCAATAAAAAAATTATTGAATGCTTTCATCTTTTGTTATTCTTTTAAGTTTTGCCGTTCTATATATTTGTTTCTGTCTTTCTTCTGGTAAACAAGATATTAAAGTTTCATTCTGTTTTAATTTTTCTTGCCTATCTTTTTCTACTTTTCTCTGTTTTAATATATTTCTAATTTTATTCCTTTGTAATATATCTTTCTTCTTTTCTTTATTATACCAAAACCATATAATTTCTGGATATTCATTTTTAGAAAAATTAAATTCTATTAATGTGTCATAGTTATGATCTCCAGATGAATATGTGTATGTTACATATTTTATTTCTAAACTATTAGTATAAATAAAGAATCTAAATTTACCAAAATCAAAATCATCACTCAATATATTTTCTTCCATTTTAGATATGAAATGTTCTACACATTCATTTAGTATTTCTTTTACCATTTTACGTCCTCCAAAGCCATTATTAATTTCTGTATATCTGAATCATAAAAACCTGCACAACTTATTGATCCACACTCTACTATCTTCCAACCTTCATTACTTAAACAAACGTCCATTGTAAAACATTTCTCAACACAATAAATATCAATCATTTTCTGAACAAACTCAATCGCATCAGCATCAACAATATTATCATATACTAAAAATGTTCCTCTACGATATGTTGATTGAGTTACAATCTTACCATCAACAATCCAAAATCTTATTTCTTGTGTAATAAACTTTGGTTTAGCAACTTGTATTAATGTTTCTGGTGTTACCGTTTTTTGATATGTCTTATCATTCAATAAATAATATTGAGTTTCTTCCCAATCATATTTTTTGAAAACCTTTCCTGTAAATATTTTAGAATCCATAGTAGGACGAATGAATAGGTCTTGAGTAAAATCAATTTGTTCTGAAATTTTGATTATTTTAGAATCATAGTTCAAAAGATTTTCTTTGTAATGTTTTGAATATACTTCATAATCGTGGTTCTCGGTTATTAAACAACCAGGATACCAACCAGTATTCTTTGTAACTCTTGCAAGTTTCAAAGCACCAAAACAAAAGACATCTTTTCTATCTGTCTTATATTCAACTTCATCAGTTCCAGATTTAACGGTGACTAACTCATAATCCATATGGAATCTCTCCATAAAGTTTATGAGTTTCGTAAATCCTTCTTCTCTAAATAAGTTTTCTTGTATTATGTAGTACATAATCTTTCTAATTTTAGTTTTCTTAATTCTAATTTATATTTATCGACACTTAAATAATATGTCCTAATATTACTATCAAATGCTGAATAAAATTCTAATTTAATTTTAGAAATATCACAATCATCAACAATTTTCACAGTAAAATTACTACCATTTGTTATTTCATCAACTAATGTCTTAGATGTCCAATAATCTTTCGAGTTTTGTTTAATAGAAAGAACAGACATTACCATTTTAACATTTTCTATATTCATAATCTGTTTATTATTTGTCTTTCAATTGCTGTTAAAACTTTTTTTTCAACATATATTTTTTATTATATTCTAAAAAATATTTAATTTGATATAATAAATCAGATACACTATTATAATATTGTTCCTTATCTTTATATTCTGCCCAAAATGGATCATTATAATTTACCAGTTCTGAGGATCCAACAAATTTTAATGTGTTTATTTTTCCTTTATATTTAAAATAATATCCAGAAAAAGTATTTTCAAATTTATGATGCTTATAATCACAATAACCTATTGTGAAATCGTCATGTGTATATTCAGTTTTATTGTCCTTTAACATTATTTTCCAATTGAATGTTTCATCAATATTTAAAATTTTAAGAACATGTAGAATACTATTAATATAAGGATATTTTACAGTATCTCTTTCAGTCGTTTTATAATAATGATCTATTTTATAACGTGCATCTCTTGGAGCATCTTGTATATCTCTAATAAATTTATCAGCATCAACATATTGTTTAAATTCTTTTTTGAATACATCATTTCTTCTTTTTGATAGTCCTTCAACCCAAGTATGACAAAAACCGTTTTCTAATCCTTTTATTAAATCCATTTTTTTAGTTTAGTTCAATTTCAATTAATTCACCATCAATATATAAGAATTGTTGGAAGTCTTTTCCAATTGTGTCACCACCAATGTTATAACCATCACCATCATATTCAATACTTGAAATATAGTTATCAAAACCAGAATCATCTAATAATGAGATATTTACCTTAAGTTTTTTAATATCAAAGTTTTCATCTTCAATATCCATTTCTATAAAGTTACCTTTTTCGGTAGTTTTAGAAATGATATAACATTTCTCTGGGTCTAATTCAAGATAATCATAAGTACATTCAACTGGATTTTCATATTCAGTTGGATCTTCTTCATCTTTAACGAATAAATCCATTTCTGAAAAGTTTTCTTCCAATACTTGTTCATTATCTTCATGAACGGTTAGATAAGAATCTTCAACCGTTCCACCAAATATATGTGTATTGTTATCAAGTTCATACCAATCAGTTGATTCACCATCTTCTGATAATAAAACTTCATGACCACAATTTTGTGGATTAGCCAATAGAAAATCGGCTTGTTCTCTTGTTATTTCGCCAATGGTTATCTCCGATGGATAACCATTGACTAAAATTTTAATTTTTTTCATATTATATAAATGCTATTAATGAGTTAATAAACCAACAAATTGCTGCATAAAGATTCCATTTATTAGTCTTATCATCCATATTGTAGAATAAGGCATATAAAAATGATGTAAATAAACAACTTAAACTTTTCACAACATTTGGATTAAATCCAAATATTAGAGGATCATTTTGATAATGAAATAATATAAACAATGAAACGAAATTCATTATCAATGCAGAGAACCCTACTATAATAATTTTTATTTTCATATCTTATACATCAAAAATTGAACAACCTACACCACAATCTCTACATTTTTTAACACCTTCAGAGAAATCTCTAGTCTTTTGACTGAACCAAATGTCTTTGATGAAATCATTACATTCTAATACAGACTGACCTTTATCTCCATCGTTTTCTGCAAATGAACAAGGGAAAAATTCACCTCTACAATTGATATAAGAAGAATAAAGAGTTGATTCACAAGGTTCTGCATAGTTTTCAAGATATGCAAGTTTTTCATCACCTTTGATTGCTTGAAGGAATTTTTGAGCACCACATGAATCGAAACCGATTCCGATTTTAGAGTCTAATGCAGTCTTAACAAGGTGTGAGAATTTTTCTTGGCTCAACTTTGTATAGTTGTTATTAACTGCTCTACCTTTTGGTTTCAAACTCAAAAGAACGATAGCATTTAAGTTAGCCAATCTTGGATCTGTTTGTCTGTCTTGAAGTAATTGTAAAGCACCATCATATGTTTCATTAGAAATCATATAGTGAATGTTGATTTGTTTCATACCTCTATCAGTCAATTTTTGAACTGCGTCATAAGACAAATCTTTATCATAGATAGAAACTGCACATGCACCAGCATATTCTGCAATTTTATCAAATTCGTGTTCATCTAAGTCACCATTGATTGTAAGATTTGGAATAACACCGTGTTCTCTACAATATTTAAACATATCCCACATTTCAGGATGTCTACGCAAAGTACCAACACCAAATGCGATTTGTGTGATTGTTGGAGGTAATTTGTGGAAAATAGTTTTGAATGTTTCAAAAGACATCATATCACCTTTGTTACCAGTGTTTGATTTGTAACAGAATTTACAAGGTCCAATACCAGGAACGCCTTCACACACTTCTGAAATTTCCATATCACATATTTCTGGTAATCCAAGAGTTACATCACCATCATCTTCTTTTGTTTCTCCCCAACGAAGAAATAAACCATCAGATTTTCTAAATCTGAAATTATATTTTGGATGCAATAAAGATTTTGTTTCTTTATCTTCAACAAGAATTGCGGTTGAACCGTCAATCATTTCAATTCTACTAACATTTTTTTCCATTAAAAAATCCATTTTAAAATTACTACTAATAATAATGAGTATACCACAACATTATAAATTGTGTTATATTTTTTTCTTTTTGTTTCATCTTCAATTCTTTTGATTCTATCGTTAATCATTGCACTACCGATATAACCTCCAAAAAACCAACAAGATAACCATAAACTATACAATAATGATGTGTGACACGCACCCAAAATTAAAAGCCAAACAATACTCCAAATTGTGACTGATTTCCATTCTTTTTTAAATGTTTCTAACATATATTTAATTTATTAATTTATAAATTGACCAAACTATACCAACAAAAGACATTATTTTAAGGAACCAAAAGAACAAATATACAAAATATTCTTTTTGGTAATTACCTGTCAATAAGTTCTTTGGTGATACTTTAACTTCCATTTTTGCAATAAGTATTATAATTGATAATACTAAAACTGCGATATATAATAATATCATATTTTTATTTATTTAAACATTCGTTAGGTATTAACCAACCACAATCATCATTTAAACGATTGTCGTAAATGATACTCCAGCCATCACATAAATCTACTATTGTTCCATTTTTACGAAGTTGAGATACTATCTTACACTCAAGCCTGGTATTTACTCCGAACATGATTTGTGCGATTTGCCAATCTTTTATTTCAGTTTTCATAATGGTTATTTTTATTAAATACAAATATACAACAATTATTCTAAATAAAAAATCTTTTATAAAATAAATGATAGAATAATATAAATTAATATTCCAGTACCACTAAAACCAAAAAATATAAATAATAATCTCCAAATCCAAGCATCTATACCTGTATTTCTTTCTAATTGTTCACAAACTCCTAATATCATAATTATTCTTCTTTTAAAATTCTTTCTAATTTAATTTGTCTTTCTGGTATTCTCTCCACAATCATTTGTGGTTCTTCTGTATGAGAATGATACTCTCTAGAATGAACATTATCAAAATATTTTTGTCCTGTTTTTAAACATTCTTCTTTATTATCTTGTTCAAAACAATATCTTATTGATTTATACATATCATAACAAAGATCAGACTCTTCAGAATAACCAATTCCGTGATTTGCATTTCTTGATAAATCTTTCCAAATAAGTTCTTTAGCCTTAAATAAGTGTTCGTTTATCAATACTCTATTTTTGATAAAATCATCAAAATCAAGTTCTTTGTGCATTGCTCTTTCCAATGCAGGAACATGATTTGTATCAAATTGACCACACATTATCCTTGAATGTTCTTCTAAACATTCAGCGATCAATCTCATTTGTTTCTCATTTAATGTTATAGTATATTTCTTTTCCATTATTTGACGGATTTTATTTTATCTTCTAATTCTTTCTTTTTCTTTTCAATTTCTTCAAGTTCTTTTTCCAACTTTTCTTTATATTTAGAATTTTTCTTAATATTGCTTGTGAACTCTAAATATTCTTCAAATGTCATTTTTCTTGTTTCTTTTTCAAGAATAACTGCATATTTCCATCCTTCTTCACCGTGTATTGGACATTCATATGTACTTTTTTCGCAAGTACATTTAGTTTTATCTTCATGATAATATTCCCAACTTGTTATACAGGGGAGTTCTAAAATTTAACACTTTGTAATTCAAATAATTATGGAATTCTCTCCAAAGGAAAGTGTTCACTGCTTCGTTTACATTTGGAACATTCCAAACTCTCGCATCAAATCTTGGTCTTTTTCCAACTTTTTCTGGTAGATATTCTGCTAGTTTCTCATTGAAATAA
>Ga0268283_1000583_pt1 | contig 22425 bp, 20 predicted proteins | sample saktaG_13_FD_190140 | JGI IMG/M metagenome (GOLD analysis project Ga0268283, IMG submission 190140) | Saline water microbial communities from Sakinaw Lake, British Columbia, Canada - sak_2013_06_06_36m | ecosystem: Environmental > Aquatic > Non-marine Saline and Alkaline > Saline ... | reverse complement strand
GCGGATTAACATATCCAGGGTTTGAAAAACGAGAATAAATTTTCCTTCAGTCTCGGCCCGAAGGCTTTCAATTTCGTGTCGAAGCTCATCATTACCCAGTATCAGATGCCTTAACTTGGTGAAAGCTCTGATTATCTGAATGTTTACCTGAATAGCTCTTTCACTTTTTAAAACACTGGAAAGCATGGCCACACCCTGTTCTGTGAAGGCCATGGCACCATATTTTGAATGCTGACCTTGCTTTAAGGTCACATTTTGTGACCTTAAACGGCGATCTTCATCCAGAGTCAACTCAAACATAAAATCCTCTGGAAATCGCTGTATATTTCTTCTGACCGCTTGTTTGAGAACTTTGGTTTCTACATTGTACAATTCGGCCAGATCCCGGTCCAGAATGACCTTCTTCCCGCGAAACTGATAGATAAGACCAGCAATATTTTCTATGGGAACCATATCGTTCATTTTCCAACCATCCACTCAGTTTTATATCTGCTTTTCCACCATTTCGGCATTTCGGCATCTCGCCATTTACGCATTTCTTCGATACCACTCCACCTCTTTTCGAATATCTTCTTTTATCGATGTTTGAACCGAAAAGTCAAACGTGCGGTTAAACAGTTGGCTGTCATAAACATCCTCACCCATCCATTTCTGAACCATCTGGTAAATGCCGGCCTGTCTCCGGTTTGGCAACCTGGACAGGTTCCGGTTATTAAATCACCGAGCATGAACGAATCCCTTATGCCATATTATTTCTTGCCCCGACACGGGGCACCTCGAATGTCAAGTTAAAGATTTGACACCCTATCCCCACATTAAAATATCAAGGCTTGTATAAATGGTCAGGACGTCTTTTTCTGCCCAGCCAAGCAGTTCATATGGTATTCCACGCCACATCATTCCGGAAATAAGGATATTCGTATCCAGAACTGCCCTGAGTATCATTGTCTGCTTTCGTGAATCAATGTATTCAGGTCGCTTTCTGTCAATGGGACTTCTGTTTTCAGCACCAATTCATGTAGTGATCGCTGTGTATAAACTCTTCGAAAAATGAGATTTTCATTTTCCAAGACAACAATGAATCGCTCTTTCCCTTTCATCCAGGTTTGAGCATCAGTTGGTAGTATCAATGTTTTGCCGTCATCAGACAAGATGGCATAATCATTTGCGATTGGCATTACTGTATCTCCCCTCTTTTTCTGTACACATTTTTGATCGCGAAAGCGCGAAAGCGTAACGTCTTGAAATGGTTCCGCTCTCACGCTCTCACGTAAATACCAATCCACCTCTTTTCGAATATCTTCTTTTATCGATGTTTGAACCGAAAAATCAAACGTGCGGTTAAACAGTTGGCTGTCATAAACATCCTCACCCATCCATTTCTGAACCATCTGGTAAATGCCGGCCTGTCTCCGGTTTGGCAACCTGGACAGGTTCCGGTTTTTAAATCGCCGAGCATGAACGAATCCCTTATGCCATATTATTTCTTGCCCCGACACGGGGCGCCTCGAATGTCAAGTTAAAGATTTGACCCCCTAAAGGCACTTGACAAACGTTCCATAAATAGTACATTTTACATATGGAAAGGCGCAAGATAATAAACGCGAATTTTTATGCCGCCTCATCTGGAAAAATGCCTGTCCGGGAATGGCTTATGTCGCTGGACAAGCGGGACAGGATTGATATCGGCGGAGATATTGCAAACGCTGAATACAATTGGCCTGTCGGACCTCCCAAGTGTAAATTGCTTGCGCATGGCATTTTCGAGATAAGGAGTCATATTTCGGCCGGCCGCATAGCAAGGGTGCTTTTCTTTATCGAATCCAAAGCAATGTATCTGCTTCATGGATTTATAAAAAAATCACAGAAAACGCCTCTGCGGGATATTGACATCGCAAAAAAACGAAAAAAGGAAATGGAGGCATAACATAATGGTTATTGATAAACATATTGGGCAAAGTTTTGATGATTTTCTCCGAGAGGAAGGCATCTACGATGAAGTCCAGTTGAATGCCTTAAAAAAGGCTCTTGCGCATCAGATTAAATCCATGATGGATGAAAAAGGCATTCGAAAATCAGAGATGGCAAGACGCATGAAAACGAGCCGCTCATCGCTGGATCGTCTGTTCAATGAAGAATCGTGCAACATAACCATCGCCACTATCAGTAAGGCAGCATCTGTCTTGGGAAAAAGAATTGAGCTTTCACTTGTGGATAACAGTGTGTAACCCTCAATATTGACCCACCACAACCAGACGTGCGTATCCAGGACTATCATTTGGGCAAATTCCAGTCTTCTCCAGAAGCAGTGTCAAAAATGTTGCCCATTATTCGCATCTTTCCGGCAATGTCCCGATGTGGAATACGGTGCGTATATTTTTTCTGTTCCGGCTTATCAACGATCAGAATTTCAAAAATTTGATTCTGGACTACCCAGTGCATTCTGAGGATGCAATTGTCAGCAAGACATACCTTTTATGTCAAGATAAAGATTTGACCCCTTTTCACACAAACCTGCTATTCCGCCAGAACCGCCTGAACAGAGTCCGCTTCCAGTACGCGATCAATCCATCGATCCAATTGCTCCGATGTTGCACACGCCAGTTGCTCACCCCCCCAATCCGGCAAACGACCAAAGCGACGTACCAGCAATCGTTCCAGAATAATTCGCCTGCCTTTAATCTCACCTTTAATCTCGCCTTTAATCTCGCCTTCCTGAAATCCCTTATCCTTAATATATTGCGCCAGCATGGCTGTATCCTCCTGTTCTGTCATTTCATGGAAAATCAATTCACGTTCATCTTCCCGTACCCCGGCATACACATCAATAAAATCCACATATTTGTCAAACAGTGTCGGCACTACCAATTGAAACAGCCCCAAATACGCCTGCCGGATTACTTCTGTCCGCTCCTCTGGTTCATAATCCATTTTGGGCAGCAGAATTTTCACAACCGGATTGGGATGATCATAATAATTCCCGGCTTTGTAGTCAAACAGTTTCACCAGCACATATTCAAAATGCAAAAACCGACGGCTCCCCCACCGGCTGCTTAACTCCCGCTTCACATCCTTTCGCCATTTCTTTCTTTTCGTGAAAAGCACTGTCGGGATCATCAGTGCATCCGGATATTGCTCCATCAAATCCGTTACATATCGCAACAGTCTGTAAATCGAAAAACGTCCTTTATCTTCCTGAAACTCCACGAGCCACAGCAGTACCTGTTTCTTTTCAAAGGTATACAGAATAGGCATGTCCAAAGACAGATGGGCATCCGAAAGTCGCCGCTTTTTTGTTTCCTCGCGGACAAACGAAATCCGTTGAATCTTTCCCAGTTCCTTCGGAACTTCCGGCAGTAGCCACTCCAGTGCTTCCTTTGGAAAATCCAGAAACACATTCTTGAAATTGTGATCATGGGAAGTCATGGCGCCATCCTTCCATTACAGTACCAATAAAAAAATCGGCCACATGCAACAAAAACCCCCTGCTGAATGTGCCTGTTGATTTCCGGCGGTAAATATGAAGTCGTGAAATGGGTTCCGGCATTCCGGCATCACGCCCTCCCGCCCTCACGCCCTCACGGTCCTTTAACCCCGATCCCCATCTCCCTCCTGTCAAAATTACCCAGATATTTATGGGCATTCCACGTTCTGGATACTTCCAAAATGATCTGCTGTTCTTTGCCCGGCGTTTCCGGCAGTGAATAGTTTTTGATGATCGATTCCTCTTTTGAAAAGGAAATGGTATCCAGAACCCGTCCCTCATGAACCACGGTCAACACCAGCGGCTCCTTTTCCACGCCCGGCGTCTGGCACCTGAATTCAAGCCCCACATCGCCGCCGCCGGGGACATATATCGCCCCCCGCTTGCCGCACCACCTGTAATCGCCATATTGCCACCGCTGGGACGGCTGAAAAAAGCCGGCGTATCGATCGCGCTCCTGATCCTGATCATATATCCTCAGCCCATATTTGGCAGCCAGATCTCTGGACTCGAAATGAGCCACATACACCAAAAAACCGACCCCCACCAGAACCACACTGAGCTTTGTCATCAGAGCCGATACACGCCTTACCTTAGCAGGCAACACATCATCGCCAATCGTCATGGCATAGCCCAGGTTTAAAAATATCAGCAGCCATATCATGGGGATATACTGCATGGTCTGGAACAGCCCGTATGTATGAAATGTTATAATGGATATAATAACGGGAATATTGAACAGGTTCTGGTTCTTGATCAGGTCGGCAATCAGAATCATCACCGCATATCCGATGATGAATATCCACAGAAAAAGCCCGACAACGCCACCACTGACAAATACGGAAACAAACACATTATGAGGGGAGTCTGCAATACCAAATGACAGGTTTTTACCTATGAATTGATGAAAAGGCGACCCCTCAATTTTGTTCAACGTATTGGCATGCCAAAGAAACGATTCATATCCCATCCCAAATAAAGGCGCCTCTCTTCCCTCATGATACCCCTGACCGATTGTGAGATCACGGAAATTTATATTAACCTTCTCAATGGATTCTATCTGCTGTGCCAGATAATTTTTCGTAATTTCAGATCCCGGGCTGATTCCCTGAATACCCGTCAGATTTTTTACATACTCTGTAAGAGGCATCAAAACATAAAAGATAAGCACAAGACTAACACCGATGGTAACCGGCACCGAAATAACGACTTTTGCAAAATGCTTCCAATTGAAGTGAACTAAGCTAAATCGGCCATCCCGGACAAAATAGGAGAATGACCAGCAAAAAAACAGAATCAGTGGATAGGTGACCCATCCGGCTCTTCCTCCGGACAGGATAAGCGCAATCTCACAGATCACCAGACACCCGAATAAGAACACCTTCCACCACAACTTGTTTATCTTGCTCATGAAGCCTATCAACACAAAAGGTGTTGCGGTTAAAACAAATTCTACAAAGCAATTCCTGTTTTGAAACGTTGAATGCAGTGCCCCCGGAGTATCCGTGCCTCCAAATCGATACCATGCCAATGATATGATCCCATAGAAATCAAGCAGCCCGATAATTGCGCAAAAAACAGCGCCGGAGAAAATGCCGGCAAACAGATATTTAAATGTATTATTGCGATCATCACCTTCCGAAAACTGAATCGCCAATACAACAAAAAGCAGTAACTGGATAACCAGTGCAACGGCATAATAAAACCCATAGGGCGGACCAATAAACAGGTAGTAAAACGCATCCGGAAAACCAAAAAACCAAAAATCCCGAACAATCTGCCCTACCGGCATCAAGAGAAGCGAGAATACGGATAAACACGCATAACACAAAATGAAAAGGGTTAATTTTTCACTTACCCCATTCTTCGTCTTTGCCCGTTTATTGATTAAAAACAAGGTCGTTGCAACACAAGTCACAATCAGTTCAAAAACGCGACTCTGAATATCAATCGATCCAAATCCAAACAAAAAAAACGAAACTCCAAACAAATACAATAACACTTTTAAATATTTCGAGAAAATAACGACGAAACCGCATGCCAATATTCCACATCCCAGAAATATCGCAATATATCCATTATAGGGCGGATAATAAAAAATCGTGCCAAACCGGATCATCAGATTCCCGACCAATATAATAAGCGTCAACACATCCGATATCCTGAATTTACATCCAAGACCCACAGTCACATCAGCATTCAACCCCACGTTATTCACCCGTCCCTTTAAACGTGAAAAGCGTAAAAGCTTGAAATGGTTTCGCCCTTACGCCTTCACGCACTCTCGCCATCCCGGCATTTTCAATCCTACGATTTCACGCTCTCTTCCCGCACTTCAGTAGCTCTGGATACATCATTGCCCCGTCATATTCTCCGTCCGGGTTCAAGATGACAAAATCCTTCCCGGCCTGGTATTCGCATTCCGCGCAGGTAGCAAACGACGGCCCGCACAGCCCATTCATTCTGTCCTTCAAATCATGCTTTTCCGGCATCGGACACCCCAGTATCATCACCCAGGATCCCACATCCGTATCCTCTTTCAGTAAATGTATCTCCATCTTTTGTCCTTCTGGTTCCTTCCTCAATTTGATCGTGAAAAGATTTCGCATTCACGCCATTTCGGCATCCCGGCATTTCGTTTTCACACCTTTTCCCCCAACTTCATCATCGTTCCCACAATCGTTCTTCGCAGATGCTCGATCCGTCTCAGCGTATAATGGCTGATCGGATTTTTTCGCATATCTTTCACCAGCCAAAGCGTCCCATGATCATTTCCCGCATCATCAATGAGCGGCAATTCCAGTTTCAGCAGGCATTCCCGGCAAACATCCGTGCACACATCAAAATTATCCCGCGACCAACAAAATACCCATTTCTCATTACCGTCAGCTTGATGGATCATTTCCGCATGATCAAAAGTCAGTCGGTTCAGGGCTCCGCACACGTTCGTCCAGAAATCCTCCTTGCCCTGCGAATTGGCCACATTCATCTGAAGGTTTAAAAAAGTTCGACGATCCTTCGAAATTCCTGACACATCGCTCATATCCTGAATCCACCCCAGAATCTTTTCCGTGGCCACATAGTCCAGATACCCCAGCTTTCGAATGAACATGATGGCCGCAGCGCCGATAAGAACGAGAAATAATCCTGCCTGTTCGCTTTGAAGGTTGGATATGAAAAGCGCCAGCACGCACAAACCCACTGTGATCAGATAGATAAGCCATACCGCACGCTGCTTGTTCAATCCCATGTGTTCAGCCAGCTTGTGATGGATATGACTGTTATCCGGCCTGAACATGCCCTTTCCCACCGCAAAACGTCGAAGCGGTGACAGGATCGTGTCAAACATCGGCACACCCAAGGCCAGAAGCGGTATCAGAATGGCCGCTCCGGTCTGACTTTTCACAGAGCTTGACAGGGAGATCATGGCGATGGCAAATCCCATAAAATAGCTGCCGCCATCTCCCATGAAGATACTTGCAGGATTGAAATTGTAGCGCAAAAATCCCAGAAGGACACCACTCAGACACACAAAAAGACTTGCCGCAAGATAATCTTGCTTCATGAGGGTCAAAACGGTCATGACCAGACAACAGAAAAAGCACACGCCGGATGAAAGACCATCCAGGCCGTCGATTAGATTGACCGCGTTTATGAAAATCAGGAACCAGAAGACCGTCAGCCCATAGCTGACCACAGGCCCGAACTGCCACCCCACCTGACTGAACACCTGAATGCGATACCCGCAACCGAATACGAGGGTCGCGGCAATAATCTGAGCCATAAATTTGATGCGATGGTTCAGCCTTCGGTAATCGTCCCAAAGCCCAACACCGAAAACCAGCAGACCCGCGATCAGAACCCCCCAAACACTGCCAAGCTTTGGCTGCAACAGATCCGATATTTGCGTGTTCAGGAAACAAGCTGCAACAATGGTCAGGACAAATGAAGAAAAAATGGCGATGCCGCCGGTTCTGGGCGTTGCCTTGCTGTGATTTTTCCGGGTTCCGTCGGGCTTGTCCATAGCCTTGCCCCAGCGGCCAAGTTTACCGGCCAGTGGTGTCAGTATCAAGGCCAGCCCCAGCGAAATGCCAAAAATCATCAAAATCGACGTCACAGACCCTCACCAAACATCGTTGCGGCTTTTAAGCCTTGGCTGAACTCCCCAAGGGGGCACCCACGAAACAAGAACAAAAGAGGTATTCCAAGTTACAACTTTTTTTTGTCTTTATCCGCTTTCCAGTGTTTCACCCGATAAACAAGATCATTGAGATAAGCATTCACCTCAAGGCTGTCATCCTCCGGTGCCCAAGCGGCCATGTCTTTTTTATGGATGGGGTTAAACGGTCCGGGTTTGGTTTCAAAAAAAACCGAGCCTGACTCCAGGCAGATAACGGTATGCCAAATCCCTGGGGGCAAATCGGCACCAGCAATCTCCTCACATGGGCCGAAAGGAAAGATGCCTTCGATCTCTCCATCATCATTGAAGATAATTAACGCCAGCCGCCCCCTGATCCCGACAAAACACTCCGGCTTTGGATCACTGAGGTGCCGATGAGGGCGAATATAGGAGCCGGGTTCCATCGCGTTCAGCAGTCGCTGCGAAGGGTCATTGTAATCTGCGTGGAAATTCAGGTTCTTGCGCAGGCGTGGGCTTTCTTTTGCCTGACCTGTAAGCGAATCAAGCAAGTTAACATCGAGGATTTTCATCGGTTTTTTGGGCGTAGTCCATCATTTTTTGATCAATCATCATTCTTTCGATTTTGGCAAACTGTTTTTCCCGGTTAAAATGTTCTGTACAGAACTGTCGGCCTCGCTCGCCCATGAATAATCTCTCTTTATGTGACATCCGGTACATCTCAAGAACTTTTTCTGCAAGTTCCCTCGGACTTTCTGCAGGACAGACAAGACCAGCTTTGGCTTCTAAAATAAACTCCGCCCCCTCTCCATCCAGCCCGGCGATAATTGGCTTGCCACTTGCCATATAAGATTGCAATTTTCCGGGAACAGTCAGTGCAAAAATAGGATCTTTACGCAGTGTCAGCAGCAAGACGTCTGCTTGTGAAAAAAACACAGGCATCATCTCTGCGGGGTATCGGCCAAGCAGATAAAAATTCTCTGCCATTCCACGGTTCGTGACTTCACTCTTAAGCCAATCCAAACGCCTCCCATCACCCAGTATAACCCAGTGAATATCCGGCTTCCCTTTGAGCTGTTCAGCGGCTTTCAATATTGTCTCGAAATCCTGTGCAACACCGATATTGCCGGCAAACATAATCCGAAATCCTCCCGGCAAATCCGGTAGACTTTCCGTTTCCAATTTGAGTTCACATGTGTATTCTGGCTCCACCCAATTGGGGAAATAATCGATTACCCCCTGATACCCCCCGGTGTCCATAATACTCTTACAAAACCCCTGGGAAGACACCAGAAGGCGGTCGCACTGTGAATAAATAAAGCGAACGATACCTCGAACCAATTTCAGGAGACATGGTGAGTGAATTGCTCCGGTCGCAGAGAGACTTTCCGGCCAAAGATCAAGAACCCACAATATCAGCGGAACAGACTGTCGTTTTTTGATGACTATTGCAGGCAAAGCAATGGTAACTGGCGAAGTTTCAAAAACAAAAATCAGATCATAATGGCGGTGGCAGTAAAAGGGTGCCAGAATGGATGACATCAATGCCGAAGAGACATAATTCAAGAATAGATTCCAAGCTTTCCCTTTCCCCCTTGGAATCAGGGGAAATCGCATGATGCTCACCCCCCTGTATGTCTCGAACAGACGCTTGAATATCCCATATCCCGGATAAATTTGCCCAGCCGGATAATCCGGCACTCCGGTCAGTACGTTTACATCATGCTGCTGTTCAGCTAACCAGAAAGCGAGGTCATTGATACGAAAGTTTTCCGGCCAGAAGTGGTTTGTGACAATCAGAATTTGCACGGTCAACCCAATTTCAATTCATCTTCCATACATTCTTCTTCACGTAATCCGTGTAGCTCACAATAACCCGGGCCACTTTTTCAGACACATTGGAAATCTGATAATCCTCAACCATCCGAAGAATCCTTTCCTGTCCCCGGCCCTGGGTTTCCATGATAAATATTCCTTCCCGCACCCGGTCCCAGCTCAAGCCCACCATCATCACGGCCCCTTCCTCCATACCTTCCGGCCGTTCATGGGCATCCCGTATATTTAAAGCCGGAAAGTTCAGGATGGAAGATTCTTCGGTGATGGTGCCGCTGTCGGACAGCACGACTGCAGCATTCATTTGCAGCTTAATATAATCGTTCAGTCCGAAGGGCTTATGAAGTTCCACTATCTCCGGCAACACAATGCCATCCTGCTCCATCCGTTTCCGGGTCCGCGGATGAGTGGTCACAATCACCCGCTGGCCATGTTCTTCCGCCAATCCTTTTAAAATTGTAATCAACCCGCGAAAATTGGCTTCCGAATCCACGTTCTCTTCCCGATGGCAGCTCACCACAAAATACTCCTTGTGCTGAAGCTTCAGCCGCTCCAGAATATCTGATGCCTTGATCTTCGGCATGTAGTGATGCAGCACCTCATACATGGGACTGCCGGTCTTGATGATCCGCTCCGGCGGAAATCCTTCCCGTAACAGATACTCCCGTGCGATACTGCTGTACGGTAAGTTGATATCGCTGATGTGGTCGATAATCTTGCGGTTGATCTCTTCGGGAACCCGCTGATCAAAGCAGCGATTCCCGGCTTCCATGTGAAAGACGGGAATCTTGCGCCGCTTGGCCGGGTAGGCCGCCAGACAACTGTTGGTATCGCCCAGTACCAACAGGGCATCCGGTGCCTCTTTTGCCAGCACCTCATCCACCCTGGCAAAAATCTGCCCCACGGTTTCACAGGCGGTTTTGCCAGCTGCCTCCAGAAAATAATCGGGCTTTCGAAGCTCCAAATCCTCGAAAAAGACCTGGTTCAACTCATAATCATAATTCTGGCCGGTATGGACGATCACCTGAGTCATATACCGGTCCAGGGCGGCCATGACGCGGGACAGGCGGATGATCTCCGGCCTTGTACCGACGACTGTCATCACCTTTAGTTTATTCATTGCTGAACTTTCTCGAAAATGGTGTCAGGTTTAGCGGGATCAAACATTTCGCTAGCCCAAAACAATGTCACCAAGTCATCATGGCCGATGTTTTCAATGGAATGGGTATACCCCGGCGGGATATCCAACACCCGATAGTCTCCGCCGCACACCAGATGTTCGATGATTTGATCACTTTCGATCTGCCGAAATCGAATTAAGGCATCCCCTTGAACAACCAGGAACTTTTCCGTTTTGGTATGATGATAATGATCCCCTCGGATAATCCCGGGCCGGGTATGGCTGATAAAGATCTGTCCCATGGAAGGGGACTTGATGAATTCCGCCAGACTTCCCCGCTGATCAGACTTTATCTCAAGGCCATAAGCGAAATAGTCCCCATCCAGATAACTCAGATATGTGGCATATAAGGCATGATCAAAGGCATTGCTAAAGTCCGGCAATTTCAAATTCTGGCGCATTTGCCAGAACTGCTCAATTTTCTCAGCCAATTGCCCCAATGTAACCTGCGTTGACGGCAATGCATCTGCAAATTGAAAACCGGTTTTTGCAATGTCAATCTCATTAACAAAAGCTGTCACCACGTCATCGATATAGGTCAGCTCCAGTTTATTTGCCGGATCGGATATCTGTATCGGCAGACCATGTGCTATATTGTAACAAAACGTTGCCGTTACCGAATTGTAATTAGGTCGGCACCACTTACCAAACAGATTCTTGAACCGATATACCACGCACGCTATGTCATTATCTTTTGAAAAACGCTTCAGCACATCCTCCGCATTACGTTTGCTGATGCCGTAAGGGTTGTCCAGCTCCGCCTGAATGGATGAGGAAAACACGATCTTGGGCCGCCGGCCCATTCCTCCCAGCGCCCGGCAGATATATCCCGTAGATCCCGTATTCCCCTTGTGGAAATCCGCTTCCGACAGCGGACGGTTGACGCCGGCCAAATGAAATATCACATCGGCCCGCCGCAACCCTTCGTTCAGCTCGGCTTCATCGTTGTCAAGATCGTACTCATAAATTATCAACCCCTCGCGCCGTTTCAAGTGCGCCACCAAGTTTCGCCCCACAAAGCCTCTTGATCCGGTAACCAGAATATTCACGGGTTGCATCCTTCGCAATGCTGCCCACTCTCAATAGCTTTCTTTACTACTTCCAGCTTCATTAGCAACTCACTCATCCCCTTCACATCCAACCGCCGTGTATTGTGAGAATTATATTCCTCTGCCACCGACACCTCCTGCGCCCCTTCGGTAAAGTAACACGCATAATTCAGATCCCGGCAATCCGCCGGCACCCGATAATACTCCCCCATATCCTCAGCCTTGGCCATCTCTTCCCGATTTAACAGCGTTTCGTACAGTTTTTCCCCATGCCGGGTTCCGATGATTCGGATCGGATTATCGGAATTTAATAGCGTATTCAATGCCAAAGCCAATATCTCGATCGTAGCTGCCGGTGCCTTCTGTACAAAGATATCCCCAGGGTTTCCATGCAAAAATGCATATACCACCAGATCCACCGCATCCTCAATGGTCATCATGAACCGGGTCATGTTCGGGTCCGTTACGGTCAACGGCTGCCCGTTCTGAATCTGGCTGATAAAAAGCGGTATTACCGACCCCCTGCTGGCCATCACATTGCCATAACGTGTTCCGCAGAAAATCGTGCCGCAGCCCCCGTACATTCTGGCCTTTGCAGACATCAGCTTTTCCATCATAGCCTTGGATATACCCATGGCATTGATGGGATAGACGGCCTTATCCGTACTCAGCACTATCATGTTTTTCACATTGCAGGCCATTGCCGCATTCATCACGTTTTCCGCGCCCAACGCATTAGTCCGAAGCGCCTCAATGGGAAAGAACTCACAGGATGGCACCTGCTTCAGCGCGGCTGCATGGAACACATAATCCACACCCTGCATGGCTGGCAGAATACTGTCATACAGCCTGACATCACCGATATAAAACCGCACCTTGGGGTTTTTTAAAGTTATGCGCATATCATCTTGCTTTTTCTCATCCCGTGAGAAGATGCGGATCTCTGCGACGTCCGTATCAAGAAACCGCTTCAGCACGGCATTGCCAAATGTACCAGTACCACCTGTAATCAGAAGTTTTTTATTATTAAACATCCTTTGTCACCCAATATTTAAAGAAATCATTGATTTGGAAGGCAGAGTCAAACAGGTCGGACATACCAGCTATTGCAAACATCTACATAACCGATGAGGCCTGAGAACACAGTGCATCCTTTTCTACGCGTGTCGGATAATGGATCAGCACCGCGCGGAATTTGCCTTTGAACACAAAAATACTGCCAGCGGCTGCGCCAATGATTCCATAACGCCGTATCAGATCAGAAATATCTCCAAAACTGCGCGCACCGCCCAATACCGTCATCGGTACGTTGACGGCCTCACGCACCTGATCGATCAGCAAATGGTCATAGCCTTTCATCATGCCATCTTGATCAATAGAATTGATCAAGATCTCTCCCGCTCCTAACGATTCTGCCTTTCTGGCAAAATCCACTGGATCTAATCCGGTGGGACGAGTGCCGTTGTGAGTAAAAAGTTCATAGCCGGGCAGCAGTCGCGACTTTTTCACATCCAGCACCACCACGACACTCTGATTGCCCACCCTCCGGGCCGATTCGGCAATCAAGTTTGGCGAATGGATTGCGGCACTGCTGATGGCTATCTTCTCAACTCCCAGACGGATGATGCGCTCGACCTGCTCCGGTGTTTTTACTCCACCTGCGTAGCACAGCGGCATACGGCACTCAGCGGCCAGATTCGAAATAAGGGAATAATTCGGTTCACGAGCTTGGGTCGTAGCGTCAATGTCTGCGACAATCAGTTCGTCAACCTCCTTCTCGTTGAAGATTCGCACAGCGTTGATCGGGTCCCCCACATATTTGTGTTCGGCAAAACGAACGGTCTTGACCAGAGCACCATTATGGACCAACAGACAAGGGATGATTCGGGGTCGCAACATTGGTTACAGTTCCGCGAAATTCTTTAGCAACTGCATGCCCCAGTAGTGGCTTTTTTCCGGGTGGAACTGCACCCCGTAAATGTGTCCGGCCTGCATTGCGGAAGTAAAAGATCCGTTATAGTCTGTGCTTGCCAATATCCGGGTTGGATCGACCGGTGCACAATAGTAGGAGTGCAAAAAATAAAATCGGGCATTATCTAATCCCCTGAATAATGTGTCGGTTGCCGTTGGCACCACTTCGTTCCAACCCATATGCGGCAGGCGGGTCTTTTGCTGGAAATGGGTCTCGTCAAAACGCTTTACTTCCGCATTGATCCAGCCCAGTCCATTCAGTATCCCCTCGTCACTCCGGCAGGCCATCATTTGCATGCCCACGCAAATTCCCAATACCGGACGTTTACGTTCCAGAACCATATGATCAAGGCAGGCACGCATTCCTGATTCATCAAGCTTACTCATGGCCCAGTCAAAAGCCCCCACGCCAGGCAGAATAATCTTATCCGCCCCCGTCAGTTCATCGGCAGTCTGAACAACCATGGCAGAGATATTTAATCGTTTGTAAATATTGACAAAGGCCCTAATGTTCCCAAGGCCGTAATTGACAAGCGCGATCATCAGAAAGCACCTCCGCGACGGCCAATTCCAAACAGGGCGACTGTCTTCTCGATTAAGCGAAGCAGTGCATGCTGGTTACGGTAATCCCAGTAAAACTTCTTCGGCATTTTGTGATAACCACGCAGTTCATCCGGCGTAATGCCAAGTTTGGTAGCGATGTATTCAAAATCCTGATCAATCGTTTCCCGATCATATGGCGGTTTTTCCAATTTGCGCAAGGCCTCATCCCGGGTCAATTGGCCAGTCAGAATTAAACTGGAAAACTGGCAGCGACGCACATCGAAACCAAAACGGGTGGGCAGCCAATACCCTTCATAGAATCGTGTGAAACGGGATTCAAAGTGCTTTTGGGGATAGGGTTTCCACCCGTATTCCTTTACCAGCAGGCCAACGGCCGACTGCTTAGTATATGGCATGTAGTTGAGCGGTTTGATAACCTTTATCCCTTTCAGATAACTCAGGTAAAGCTTGTGGCGATAAACAGAACTGAAAGGATAGGTCTTCATAGGAACAGTGCCGAACAGCCTGATGATATCCCGGATATGAATCATGTCTGTACCCCAATAAAAATACTGATAAGGCATGATTATGCATTCCGTCGATATATTTCCGCCGTTCAGGATCGTCTTTATCCCGTATTTTTCAGCAAATTGGTACAACACCGCAATAAATGCATGGTCCTGCGGAATATCAATATGCGGTACGCCGGATTTGAACCACGCCAACTGGAAGTCACGCATTTCCTCCCAATTGATCACCTCTGTGTAAAGATCCAACCCCAGCTTTTCGACCAACACATCAATATTGTGGACTGCTAGTTCAGAGTTCCAACCACCATCCACATGGAACACCAGTGGCCGCAGACCGAACTGCGTCACCATGGTATGAAGCATGTAGGAACTATCCACTCCACCGCTCAGGCCTAACAGACAGTCGAACTCCTGTCCCTTGGCAGCCTTCTTGATAGCCTCTACCTGGCGATCTAACTCCTGCCAGCCCTGCTCGTCCTGGTGCCAGTTGGGTTTGACCACATAGTGGAAATCCCAGTAATTGTGGGAAATCCCATTCTTGTCAAATGTGATGCCCGGAACAGAGGAGTCCATCACTGTTTTGGTACAAATTTGATAAGTCATTGCTATTGCGAACTTTCTGATATGTTTTTTAACCTGAGAACTCTACGGTAAATTTTTGCGTGCTTACGTGCCGCAGCATTAACATTAAGATGCTCAAGAGCAACAGAGCGCGCGTTTTTACCGAATTTCGCCCTCAATTCAGGAGAATCAATAAGTGATTGCACCTTGTGGACCAATTGGTTGACATCTTTAACCGGAACAACAAAGCCTGATGAACCATCTGAAATGTACTGATTTACGGATCCAACATCCGTTGTCACTACTGGCAATCCAGTTGACATTGCCTCCCAAATAGAAGTCGGACTGGCTTCAGAAATAGATGTAAATACACAGATATCGGCTGTCTTAAGTAGCCCTGGGACATCCTCCACTAAACCTAGAAAATTTATAATGCCATCAGGAATGCCAGATTTACCAATAATAGCCTTAATCATCGAATAATATTTTTTTTGACTTGTCAGTTCTGCACCTGCAACAAAAAAACGTACATTTGAGTTAATCGCAAATAAGTCGATCGCCATCTTTACAAAATATTCAAGCCCTTTTGTTGGATTGATTCCAGAAACAGTAACGATCTTAATTTGACTATTACTTCTTGTTTGATCGTATCCAACACAAATGCGAGAGGGGTCTGGATAAAATATATCCGTATCCACTGGGGCATGAATCTCCTCACATGGTAACTCTGCAAGAAAACTTTTATTCAAATAATACTCTCGAACTCTCATGCCCGAAACGATAAAACCACTGGCACAAAATCGCGCCAAAGCAGGGAAAAACAACTTAATTGCCCTGATTGTCATCGTATCATTTAGGTGCCAAATCACCAGGTTGTTAGCTAACCTGCCGGCAAGTGCCACTTTAAATTGATAAGAACCGTTTACATGAATTAGATCAAAATCATTCTTTTGGAAATAATCAATCAGCAGAAATAACTCCCAAATAAACCGCAATATATATCTATATAGAATCTTTGGCTCTTTACTTAGTCTTGTAATATCCATCTGCGTTGCACAAATATTGTTTTTTTCAATGTATTCAACAAAAACCTCCGATTGAAATTTTGGATGGACAATATGGGTGTGGATACCCATATCTTTTAGTAACTTAGCAACCTGTACAATTCTTTTCTCAGGTCCTCCGAAACGACCTTCTTCGTCTACATTACAAACCTTTATCATCTCTTAAGCCCATTTCGTCCCACGGAATATCTTATGCCTTGCAATTAATTTGCTGTACTGCAATACCTTTTCCATCATTCGCAAAAGCACGTTTTCGGTCAGGTAATTTGGTTCCAGTCCGAGTTCTATCAAGCCGGTGTTCTTCGGGTTGTAGTAGTGCTCTTCCATCTCTTGGCGCGGGTTTTCAATATTTTTGACCTGCACATCCACACCCGACAATTTACCCGCTGCCTGCACACGACTGGCAAGTTCATTAACGCTAAAGGTCTCAGTGAACTGGTTGAAAATCCGCAGTTCTCCTTTATTGGCCGGATTTTGAATAGACAAACGCACGCAGTTCAGGGTGTCTTTAATATTCAGGTAACCGCGTGTTTGCCAACCCTTGCCATACACTGTCAGCGGGTAACCTGCCACTGCCTGCACGATAAAGCGGTTAAGGACTGTCCCAAAAAGCTCGTCATAGCTGAAGAAGGTCAGCAGTCGCTCGTCCTGTTCCGACTCATCGGTGAAGATGCCGTACACTGGCCCCTGCATCAGGTCAGTCACTCTCAGCCCCCAGATCCGCACGTAGTACCAAAGCAGATCTGTGTCCATGATCTTGGTGGTGTGGTAAAGGCTGCCTGCTTGTCGGGGGAAAAGGAAATTATCCTTTCGCCCATGGTGCTCGATATCTATCCAACCTTCCTCGATATCGATGTTGGGCGTGCCGTATTCCCCCATGGTTCCCAGTTTGACAATATGGGCGTCCGGGCAAAACTCATGCACAGCAAAAATTACATTTGCAGTAACACCCAGATTGTTATTTAAGGTCAGCATCGCCGCTTCGCGTCGCAACATGGAATACGGGGCGGAAGGTTGTTCAGCATAATGCACAACTGCCTCAGGCTGAAATTCCTTAAAAACCTTGACAATAAAATCCCACACAGTAAGGTCACCGACAAAGCACGTCATTGTTTTACCGGATATTTCTTTCCATGCGCGAATACGTTCATGCAGGTTAGAGACAGGATAGAGTGGTTCGACATCCTCTTCTCGCATCAAGTTGCGCCGCAAGTAATTATCGACAACAGCCACTTCATAACCTCCTGCGGAAAGGTGCATAGCGGTCGGCCATCCAAGATAGCCCTCACCGCCAAGAATTAAGATTCGCATCACAGTTTCTCCTCTTTATCCCCAGGCCAGTAACGTTGGCTGGTCGTCTCACCAGGTGTACGCAGCAAACCAAACGATTTCAACAACGAACGAATTTCATCCACGGTGAGTGGCACTTCTTCAGCCGAAACGTAAGGATTGGTTACGTTCACACTAACCATGCCTGGATAGTCGTAAGGTATGTCATGGTAAATGCCTCGAAATGCAGGCAACACACTGAAGTAGCATTGCAACTCAACAGCGCGACGCGTCTCTTCTGAACTCATCAATTCTTCATAGAGTTTCTCACCCGGTTTGGTACCGATTTCTTTGATAACTATAGAATCCGGATCATGGCCATATACAGGAGACAACTCCGCGATCATGGCTTTGGCTAAGTCTTCGATGCGCACCACCGGCATTTTGGTTATTAAAACTTCACCCCCACGAGCAATATCAGCCGAGTCAATCACCAACCGGACCGACTCCTCAATGCTCATCACAAAACGGGTCATGTCGCGGTGAGTGAGCGTCACCGGTCCGCCTTTGGCAATCTGGTTATGGAATATGGGAATGACCGAACCGTTCGAGCCAAGCACATTGCCGAAACGAGTGGAGGTAAAAATAGGCCCTTTGCCACGCTTATTGCTGTTGGCAGCAGTCATCAATCGCTCACCCATCAGCTTGGATGTCCCCATGACATTAGTGGGATTTACCGCTTTGTCTGAGCTAGAGAAGATAACTTTTTCCACGTTATTGGTCTGGGCTACGGCAATGATATTCTGCACCCCGAGGATATTGCTCAAAATGGCCTGCTCTGGCGAACGTTCACATAGTATTACATGCTTTAATGCGGCGCAATGAAAAACGATATCAATCCCAAAAAGCTTGCGGGTGAGTTCGTCTCTGTCACGGATATCGGCGACGAAAAAATGTACTCGAGCGTCATCGAGATAATTCTGATCAATAAAAAAAAGTTGGCTTTCATTGTTGTCGATGCCAACGACCTCGGCTGGAGAGTATTCTGGCTGTGACAAGAGTTGCCGAATCAGCTCAGATCCAACTGTACCGCAAGCGCCGGTCACCAATATCGATTTATTACTAAAGATTCCGGTCATTTTGCTTTCCATATATGCGTAAGAAATAGTCAACGGTCTTTTGGAGACCTTTGGTCAAATCCACCTTAGGAGACCAGCCGAGGCGCTCTCGAGCCTTTGTTGTATCGGAAAAGTTTCGTTTCACATCGCCTAAACGAGTTTCGGCATTGATAAGTTTCAGATCCGCAATTCCTGCTTCCTTCAAAATTCCGAGGAGAAGGGTAGCCATTTCGCCAACTGTTGTCTCGCGATTGCTGGCTATCTGAAAGGCCTCACCTCCGATAGCAGGCAATGCTGAGGCCAGCAACACCGCATCAATCAGATCGTCAATATAGATGAAATCACGAGTCTGTGAACCATCCCCATAAATTTCAAGCGGCTGACCAGCCAGAGCATGGCGAATAAACTTGGCTACCACGCTTTCCTTGTGAATTGATCCCGGCCCATAAACATTACCAAAACGCAGAATAATCGTATCGATGCCAAAAGTTCGTTTGTAGGCCGAACAATATCCTTCACCCGCCAACTTACTCGCTCCATAAGGGGAAACCGGATGAAGTGGCAGTTCTTCGTGGATGGGTGGAGGCACTTCACCGGCCGGTGCACCGCTGGAAGCGAAGATGAACCGTGGCACTTTGTTAATTCGTGCCGCTTCGAGATAGTTGAAGGTACCCAAAACATTTGTGAGCATATCTTGTCGTGGATTGACGACAGAGGGACTAACCCCAGTGTTAGCGGCAAAATGCACGATGGTCTCGCAACCTTGCGCCGCGAGAATCGCCAAATCCGCGTTAAGAATGTCCCCAACGATCAACTCGACACCGCAAAAGGTGTTTCCAATTTTATCTACACCGATTTCTACGAAATCAGGCGCAGTTAGTTGCAAGTCGACCCGTGTTCCCGTGGATAGATTGTCGACAATACGGATATCATGCTTTTTTTTGCATGTTAACATTTTGATGAGTGCTGTCCCAAGGAAACCGCAACCACCTGTTAGCAACCATTTCATTGTTTAAGACCTAACCTTTTGAATACGAAAGAGGTTAAAGGGTAATTTGATATTCTTTTCTCCATATCTCAAAAATAACCAAACTAAACAAACGATCGGCATTGCTCCTTCCCCGTTCCTGTCCCTTCAGCAGTCCATGCACCGTGCGCGCATCGAACATACAATCATGGCACGACAAAGTATCCTCGAAAAGTTCAATGAACGGTCCAGTTCTCAACCAATTAGCAAGCGGAATGGAAAATCCCTGCTTACGTTGTTTGTCGAACTCTGGCGGCAGCACGCGGGATGAGAGTCGCTTAAGGAATATCTTCTTATCGTCAACTGATGCCTTGAGATGGGAAGGAACTCTGGAAAAAGCAAACTCGATCAAGCGGTAGTCGAGAAAGGGTGCTCTCACCTCGAGAGAGTTCAGCATGCTTGCCCGATCCACCTTCACTAAAATGTCTTCGGCCAAATAATTGTTGAAATCCATGCGGGTGGCTCGTTGCAAAAGATCTGACTGGTCGGGGATACGCGCGCGGCTGATGTTCTCGGCTACTAATCGATAACCTGGATGTCTCCGCATCAGTTTATAACGTGTAATGGGGTCGAAATAACTGGCCTGCAATGGCAGGCTGTGGCACAAGTCCATATTCAAACCTTGCAGGTAATTGCGACCTCTCAGCCCGACCGGCAACAGATGCTCCGCAGCCATGGCCACGCCATGTCGCAAAAAACCGGGAATACGTGATAGACGCTGCTGCATCCATAACAACCGGCTATAGTGGCCATAGCCCCCAAACAACTCATCGCCTCCGTCCCCCCCCAATGCCACGGCACAATGCTGACGCACCAAGCGACTTACCAGCCAGGTGGGTATCATGGAGGAATCCACCATGGGCTCGTCAAATTGCCTGGCCAGAAGCGGAATGAGGCTGGCACTCGCTGGTTCTGCCTCCAATTCGACATGTTCGGTTTTGAAATGCCGGGCAATCAGGCGAGCGTGGGTGGTCTCATCCAGTTTGCCGTGGCCTGGAAAGCCGATGCTGAAGGTACGTACCTTGCGCGAGTGACGCACTGCCATGGCCGTGACCAGACTGGAATCTACTCCGCCGCTGAGCAGTACACCTACCGGCACATCTGCAACCAGTTGACGGCCCACGGCGTCTTCCAATAGTGATTCCAGTTCATCGAGCAAAGAGGTTTCGTCAACCGCACCGGTAGCAGCCTGTGATTCCAGTTCCGGCAGATGCCAGTAACGCCAGACACGGGCCGTACCCTGGCGCAGGTCAAAGGATAGGGCATGGGCGGGAGGCAACTTGTTGAAGCCTTGTAAGATACAACGATTTCCAGGTACAAAGCCCATGGCCAAGTAACAGTCCAGCGAGGCCTGGTCGATGCAACGTGGCAGGTCTGGGTTCGCCATCAGCGCTTTCAGTTCCGAGGCAAAATGCAGTGTGCCATTGGCCAAGTGATAGAAGAGCGGCTTTTCCCCGGCACGATCGCGGGCCAGGAAGAGTTGGCTGCGCAAGGCGTCGTAGAGGGCAAAGGCAAACATGCCATTGAGCCGAGAAAGGCAGCCTGTACCCCAGGCATCATAGGCTGTCAGCAGCACCTCTGTGTCGCTGTGGGTGCGGAATCCGTATCCTTCTTGCACCAGCTCTCTTCGCAATTCCTGGAAGTTGTATATCTCGCCATTGAAAACTATGGACAAGCCCCGCTCAAAGAGGTGCATGGGCTGATGCCCGGCCGAAGAGAGATCTATGATGGACAAACGCCGATGGGCCAGTCCCACACAACCGTCATCTGACCACCACAAGCCGGCATCGTCTGGACCACGGTGGGTCAGGGTGTCACGGGCGATGGGGAGCCAGGCGCGCTCGGTTTGGGAGTGCTTGGAGGCAATACCGACTATGCCGCACATGGGATGTGATTCATTTGTTACCTTATTGAATGTGCACTGATTGTCACTTACCGAAACAACATGAGCGCCTAACCGATCGGTGCCGGTTGCTGAAAATTCCGATCCATGTTGAGTACATTTGTGCTGTCAGGCTACAGAGTTTTCACAAGGAAGAGATTTTACGCATTGGACTTGTTGTGCTGGTATTGATGGAAACCGTAGGAAACGAAAACGTTGATGCTGATCGCCTTGTAACCCCGAACCAAGTGGTTCCAAGCCGATTCACCAGATATGCGCACGACATCGTCTTGAACGCAGAAGCTTGATTTCTCCAGAAACCAATCCAAACCCGGTACCAAACGTAGAGCGAACATGACCCGTGCATAGAACAAATTGAGTGCAAAGGGCAACCGCTACAGGACCGCGCGCAACGGCTGTCAGGCCAGATGATGACGTACTCAGCGAACCAGTCCCTGAAAGGGGTAGCAGTTGAAAACGAACTCGTCCTCAAGGGCCACCTCGCGTAAAGGGCAACGGGAGGGCTGTTTTTTCTACCGCGGGGTATGCTGAATAACATTGCAATTCCATTTCGCAACCAATACGAGCCTAATAATATCCATGACCACCCCGTTAATAAATCTCAGGCATTACTTATCCTTTTATGGGCTCCTCGCTGTCTAAAGTGGGTAACCTGTTTGAAAATTTATGGTAGTCATGTTAGTTTTGAGTTATGAAAGAAATAGAACTCATCCAAACTGCATTGATGCTGGCACCCCCTTGGAATGTTGTGGAGT
>Ga0268283_1000581_pt1 | contig 22463 bp, 15 predicted proteins | sample saktaG_13_FD_190140 | JGI IMG/M metagenome (GOLD analysis project Ga0268283, IMG submission 190140) | Saline water microbial communities from Sakinaw Lake, British Columbia, Canada - sak_2013_06_06_36m | ecosystem: Environmental > Aquatic > Non-marine Saline and Alkaline > Saline ... | reverse complement strand
GACTTAGTCATGCCGGGCATGAGTGGCACCGACTTGTGTCTACGGTTAGATGCCCTGCGACGGACACGGGAACGCCTGTTTCAGATCGTCATGCTCACCAGCCGTGATACCAAGGATGACATGATGCGCGGCCTGGAGGCGGGGGCGGATGATTTTGTCGGCAAGTCGGGAGATATTGAGATCCTCCGGGCACGGATCCGCGCCCTCCTGCGGCGCAAGACCCTGCACGAGGAGAATCTGCGAATCACCCAGGAATTTCGAACCAAAGAACTGGAACTGGCCCAGGCACGTCGCGAACGCGAGGCCGCAGAAGTACGCGCCACCTTGGCCGAAAAACTGGAAACGACCAACCGCGAGTTAATGCGCGCCAAGGAGATTGCGGAACAGGCCAGCCGCGCAAAAAGCGAGTTCGTGGCAAACATGAGCCATGAGATCCGGACGCCAATGAACGCGATTCTGGGCTTGGTCTATCTGCTGGAGCAGACTCCACTGTCTCCCATACAGCACGACTACCTCGACAAAACCCGACTATCGGCTAAGTCGCTACTCGGCATCCTCAATGACATCCTGGATTTCTCTAAAGTTGAGGCCGGCTATCTGGAACTGGAAAAGGTATCTTTTCGGCTTGATGAATTGATGAAAACGTTGGCGACAATTACGGCCGCCAATGCCCGAGAAAAGAACATTGAGGTACTGTTTCGCATCAACCGAAATATCCCGCAGATACTGATCGGCGACGCCCTCAGACTTCAGCAGGTGCTACTCAACTTAGCTGGCAATGCCATCAAATTCACCCGAAAGGGGGAAGTCGTCCTGTCGGTGGAGACCCTCGAGACAACTGCCAATCAAGTCTGCCTTCGTTTTTCGGTGTGCGATACCGGGATCGGCATCGATCCGGAGTTACAGAGAGCCATCTTCGATCCCTTCAGCCAAGGCGATTCTTCGACCACCCGGCGCTTCGGTGGAACAGGTCTCGGTCTTGCCATCTGTCAACGATTGGTTAACCTCATGGACGGAGAGGTTACGGTGTCGAGCGAACTCGGTCATGGGAGCACCTTCAGCTTTACCGCTCGTTTCGGTCTTGGGCCGGAGGTCCAAACGGTACCGTCGCTGCCGGCGATACTACCCCCTCTGCTGCGGGTGCTCGTGGTTGACGATAACTTGGTTGCTCGTGAGGTCATGGCTGCCATGACCACTTCGTTCGATTGGCAGACCGTCGTTGCCAGCTCAGCCCACGAGGCCATTTTCAGCATCGACCAGGCAATGGCAGCGAAGACACCGTTCGATCTCATCCTTCTTGACTGGCATATGCCCGGAGGTAGCGGCCACGGCGTGATCCTCCATATCAAAAATCATTATCCCTCACTAAAAATGCCGATCATCCTGGTGGTTACTGCGTTCGACCAAGAGGATGTGGTAAGAGACACCAATAATGACCCTGATATCCGATTAGTACTGACCAAACCAGTCACACCCTTTATGCTCATGGATGCAGTTACTGCGGTATATCGGACCGATCACTATCCAGAGGTCGCGAAATCTGCCTCGATACTCTCCCCCGCAATCGCCTCTCTTTCCGGTATTTCCTTTCTTTTAGTGGAGGATAACGAGATCAACCAATTGGTTGTGCAACGCATCCTCGAAGGGGTGGGGGCAACCGTTGAAATTGCGGGTAATGGATTCGAGGCCCTCGATCGTTTGCTAACAGATACCCACTTTGACGCTGTGCTGATGGATGTACAGATGCCCGGAATGGACGGTTACGAAGCGACCCGGGCCATTCGTGGGCAACTGGGACTGACCGATCTGCCGATCATCGCCATGACCGCCAATGCCTTGCCGTTTGACCGCGAGCGTTCGCGGCAAGCGGGTATGAACGCACACCTCGCCAAACCTATCGAGGTAGAGGAGCTGTTTACGGTACTCTCGGACCTGCTAGCGACCTTGCCTGCCCGTCCTCGAAAACAAGAACTGCTTGGATCAGAACCAGCGTTAGGATCCTCATCGGGGTTAGAATCGAATCCCCAGAGTGCTGAGGTAAGTGCCGTCGTTTCTTCCTTTCCTACGATTGCCGGCATCGATGTGCCTCTTGCCATAGGGCGCCTCAACGGAAACATCCACCTGTTCAATGCATTGCTGAACCGCTTGGTAGAACAATTCGGCGATACCGCCTGCCTGACTCGTGCTGACTTGAAAGCGGGCAACCGAGACGGTGCCCTCCACCGTCTGCACACCCTACGTGGCGTCGCGAGCCATCTCGCCGCTCCCCGAATTGCTGAGTTGGCGGGTACACTGGAGGCCGCACTCAAGAAGGGCGGGAGCACGAACAAGGTGGAAGACCTACTCTCAGTATTGACAAAAAACTTGGACGATCTGGTCTTGGCCATCCATGCCCACAGCGCCCAAGGGGAGGAAGCATTGAACACCTCAACCGAGGAAATTCCTGACTACGATGTGTCAAATATTGATATCTTTCTTACTGCCTTGGATCGACAAGACATCGTAGCGATTGATTTGTTTCTTGAATTGGGTCCGTGGTATCGAAAAAAGTTTGGAACCGAGGCTGCTAGACGTCTCGGCCAGGCAATCAACAATCTTAATTTTTCCAACGCCTCTGTGCTGTTCCGAAATCAGATCGGGATGTTATGACCGCCACTGGATTTCTTAGAAAAGTCCGCGAAGAATATTTTATGAAGAATAAAATAGAGCGAACTAGCGATATCGCCGTCATCGACGAAGAGCATGTTTGGCTGGGCATTAATCTAATAAATTTCTTCACACTCATCGAATCTGGCGATCTCTCCACGAGTAGCATCCTAGGGAAATTCGATGGATTGATTGCGAATGTTGAAAGACATTTCACCTATGAAGAAAAAGTTATGCGGAACATCGGCCTGCCCAGTTACGAGCAGCACCAGTCGCAGCATCTGCGTCTTTTACTCGATATGGAAGCATACCGTAAGACGCTATCAAATAAAAACGGAATCCGAAAGGATATTCATGGTTACTTGATTAAGTTATTATTTCGTACCATTGAAATAGAGAACCAGCTCATCTACGACCACCTTCACAGAGAAGATTCAGTGGAGGTCTCAGATGAAGAAAAGGAAAACGTAAAGCGGCGTATTCGTCATGATTCACAGCAACCGACCGTTCTTATCGTTGATGATGAAGCGACCAATATTCACGTGTTGGCGGGAATGCTCAAACTGGATTACCATATTTTGTTTGCCCTGTCCGGCGAGGATGCTTTGCGAATCGCCGAGTTGCGTGAACCTGATCTGATTTTACTCGATGTCAGAATGCCGGGTATGGATGGTTTTACCGTGTGTACTAAGCTCAAGGCGAATCCGCTACTTCAAGATATTCCCGTCATTTTCGTTACGGCGATGAACGAGGTAAACGATGAGGTCCAAGGTCTTGAGGTTGGCGCTATCGATTACATTATAAAGCCAGCACACGCAACGATTGTACGCAACCGAGTGCGCAATCATTTAGAACTTAAAACCCAGCGCGATACCTTGCGGAGTTTTGCCGTCATTGATGGTTTGACCGGACTCACCAACCGTCGTGGTTTCGAAAAGGCATTTGATCGTGAATGGCGCCGCTCTCGACGCAATCGTTCGCTGATTTCGCTCATTGTTGCCGATATTGATCATTTCAAGGCTTACAATGACCGTTATGGCCATATCACGGGTGACGAATGCCTGCGTATCGTCGCTGACATCTTTCGCCGCCAGATGATCCACCCTGGCGATTTGGCTGCACGGTACGGTGGTGAAGAATTGGTCTGCCTTCTTCCCGACACCGATGCCACCGATGCTGAACAAACGGCCCAACGCATCCTGGCGGATTTCGCCACGCAGGCGATTCGTCACGAGGCCTCGCCAACTGCATCCGTGATTACCGTGAGTGCGGGGATTGCAACTGCTGTTGCTGATTCCATCACTGATCGTAATGAGTTACTAGCCTTTGCCGACTGTCGTCTTTATGAGGCAAAGAATTCTGGAAGAAACCGGATTTGTGCCGGGATCCTTCCGAACGATTGAATATTCTCTGCAGGTCTTCAATGATTACAAAAAACGATCGTCCCAACTCTGGTGATGAACCCGATAGCGTGTTACCAGTGGGCACCGGCATCCTCTCTGTGGATGATCGCTATTTTCAACTGACGGATACCATTGATAATATCTGTGGGAATTCTAAAGGAATTACCGTTTCGACAGAATACATTACAAAGTATTTCGGGAAATTGATCGCTGAGATTTCTGAGTATTTTTTCCATGAAGAAAAGATTATGCGTAATATCGGTTTGCCGAGTTACGAACATCACAAACAATACCATAAACGTCTCCTCCGTGATCTAGAAGAATATCGTAAGACGTTACTGAATCCCCCACATGCAGATTCCGTTGTCGAGATCCATAGCTATTTGAGTCAAGGCCTGTGCCATTCGCTGGAAGTAGAAAATCGGATGATCCGGAATCATATGAATCGAGATCTGGCATCAGTCGAGAATTTCATTCCCGGCCAAAAAGAAGACGTGGCGAAGCGCCCAACCATTCTTATCGCTGACGACGAACCACTGGATATCCAGATCATAGCGGATATTCTAAAGCGAGATAATGATATTCTACTAGCCCTGTCAGGAGAAGATACTCTGCGAATCGCTGAGTTGCGTGAACCTGACCTCATTTTGCTCGATGTTAGGATGGAAGGCATGGATGGTTTTACGGTGTGTCGGAAACTCAAAGAGAATCCTCTGCTCAAAGATATTCCAGTAATCTTTGTTACAGCACTGAATGAATTGGAGGACGAGGCGAAGGGATTAGAGATCGGGGCCATCGATTATATTACGAAGCCGATCCATTCGTTCATTGTTCGCAACCGAGTACGTAATCATCTAGAGCTAAAGGCACAACGCGACACATTGCGCTGTCTCGCCGTTATTGATGGCTTAACTGGAATTACCAATCGCCGTGGGTTTGATGAAGCCCTTGGGCGTGAATGGCGGAGGGCGCTAAGAAATAACTCTAAAATTTCCTTGGCAATTGCCGACATCGATCATTTCAAATCATACAATGATCAATACGGTCACCTGGCTGGCGATGAATGCCTGCGCGCGGTCACTGGTGTCTTTCGCCAGCAGATGAGACGTCCCACTGATCTGGCGGCACGATATGGCGGTGAGGAAATTGTCTGCCTACTTCCCGATACCGATTCTGTTGGTGCCCATCTAGTGGTTCGTCGCATTTTGGCAGACTTGGCGGCATTGGCCATTCGTCATGAATCACCCGTTGCCTCAGTAGTCACCGTTAGCGTGGGAATTGCCACAGCGATTGCCAGCGACAAGAGCAACCAGAATGATTTGCTGGCTTTGGCCGATAGTTATCTTTATGAAGCGAAAAATTCCGGCAGAAACCGGATTAAGGTTGGTTCGCTCGATGAATAGTGGAATGACGGTAATAACGCATGACGCGCACGATAGTCGTTATTGCACGCCAACCCGGTAGTGCCGCAGCACTCGCCCCAGTGGTTCTAGCCCTACGAAAAGAAGCCGGAGTATCGTGTTTGGTATTGGGATTAGATCATGCACCTCAGTCCTGGGCTATATCAGGAATTGTGGCGCAGGCGGTGGCCTCGTTCACGGAGGCACTGCCCTATTTGGCAGCGGTACAGCCAGCCATGTTACTCACAGGTACTTCTTTCGATGCTGTGGGTGATGGCCAATTCTGGAATTGGGCCCGAGAGCAAGGTATTCCTTCAATCGCCTTTGTGGACCATTGGACTAACTATCGCCAACGATTTTCTTCCACGCCTGCTCGTCCCTTCGATTGTCTTCCGGAACGTGTTGCCGTTATTGATTCCCTGATGGCGAATCGTCTCATCGAGGCGGGTTGTCCAGAAAAACACATTATAGTCACTGGCCACCCGGGTTGGGATTGCCTTATTCAGCGACGAAGCCATCATGCCACGGAACTTTGCCGAAAACTGGCGGGAGATAGTATCCTCGTTTTATTCGCCTCTGAACCACTTGCCCGTTTTTATGGTTCGAAAGGTAGTTGCAATGGCTTTGGATATACGGAAAGGGATGCTTTGACCCTTTTAATCAATGCTCTCGAAACGATTGCCGATAATCAGGGAGAGGCCTATACGGTGGCGGTGAAACCTCACCCACTCGAGGACTCCGTGGCCTTTACCGATCTGCTTACAGCGGCTTCTGGTCGTGTGCGGGTCGTTCTGGTGAAAGGTGATCGCATCGAACTTGTTACCGCTGCAAAGGTCGTGACCGGAATGAGTTCCCTTCTGCTTTACGAAGCGGCACTTATGGGGCAACCTGTAGTGGCATTACAACCAGAACGTATCGGTCCTTCAGATTTAGTGGACTACCACCCTGGTATTCTGCTTGCAACCAATCATAGGCAGGCGGTATTTTCTCTAACACGAGCGTTAGCAGGAGAAGTACCAGTGATTTCTGCACCGGAACCTGTAATCCCTCTATGGCTTGAACTTTGCCAAAGCAATTAGGCCGATGTGATAAATAATCCAAGTTGCTACCTATCCGTCATTCCACCAGTAATTGGCGGAATTTAGTTATCTATCTAATAACGTAACCTTGCACATTATACTAGAGAAATGCCTACCATGACCATTTATCGTTCCTTCAATCCATTGACCTCAGGCAGAATTATCATCGGAAGTGCTCCGATTACTAGAACCATTGGAAGCCCAGGCGAAATCGACTTCTTTTCCGTGACACTGATCGCGGGACAATCTTATCACTTCAGCCTAACGAAGACGGGAAAATCGGCTCTGCCTGATCCCTATCTTGAACTCTACAATAATCAAGGTAACATTGTTATCCACGATGATGATAGTGGAGGTTCTCGCAATTCATTAATTGAATTCAGAGCTACTTACACCGGAACTTATTACCTCGGGGCACGGGATTACTCTTCCGATATGGGTAGCTATAAGATCGGCGCACTTTTGGACGATTACACGGATTCTATTGACACCAATGCCACCGTCACCATCGGAGGCTCCTCCATCGGCGCAATTGAATGCGCCAATGATATTGATTGGTTCCGCGTTAACCTCAATTCTGGTTATACCTACACAATCCAATTGCAGGGACAACCGTCGAGCCATGGAACACTCACAGATCCATTTCTGAGTGGCATCTACAATTCCAGTGGAGATTACATCTATGGAACTACAAACGACGATTTCGGTAATAGCACTGAGTCAAAAACTACATTCATACCCACCAATTCCGGTACCTATTACCTCTCGGCATCCGCTTACGCCTTGCTGACGGGTACATACACCATTACCGTAACCGAACAACCAATCCCCTTTGACCTACCCGCCTCAACCGCAACGACAGCGACTATTGCTATCGGCGGAGTGCTACACGGCATGATCAATTCCTCCCACGATGTCGATTGGGTTAAGGCTACCTTGAGGGCGGGTCAGGGCTACGTCATAGAGTTAAATGCCGACAGCAGTGCGTCTTATTCACTTACGGATCCGCGATTCGTTGGTATCTACAACAGCGCCGGAACCTTGATCAGGGAGACGAGCAACGACGATTATGGAATTGGGTACAACTCTCGTGTCACTTTTATACCCAGGTCTAACGGTACCTACTATCTCGCTGCCGGAGGTTTCGGTGACCTCACGGGGGCCTATGAGTTACGCCTATCGTCAACCACCACAGCTCCGGATAATGTCGGCAATACCGTTTCGACTGCGGCGAGTCTTTCTCTGGATACACTGAGGGGCGGCACGATCAACTCCACACGCGACGTCGATTGGTACAAAGTCAATTTAACTGCGGACCATAACTATGTGATCAACGTAAAGGGTGCTGATAGCGGCGCGGGTACGTTGGTCGATCCGGAATTGCTTGGTATCTACAACTCCACCGGCACCATCATCCCAGGCACTGGCAATGATGATGCCCGCGGCACGTTGGATGCCCAGGATTCATTTCAGCCGACCGTCGGCGGCTTCTACTATATGGCGGTTGACGCCGCGAACGACGGAACCGGTAGTTATACCGTTTCGGTCGAAACCGCCACTGCCTCTGATGAACTACCTGACAACACCACAACCACTGCCACGCTGCTGCCTGGTACTTCTCTGACAAGCGAGATCGGCACACCCGGCGACGTTGATTGGGTAAGAGTTTCGCTTGCTGCCGGCACAACATATCAGATCGATCTACGCGGCACTCCAACGCAGGATGGTAGCCTTCCTGATCCGTTGATTCAGGGTGTGTACAATACTAATGGACTTGCCTTGCCAAATTCTAGCAATGACGACGGTGGTACGGGTGCCAATGCACAAGTAACGCTAACTGCGATCCAAACTGGTACTTACTTTATCTCCGCCGATGGTTACGGAGAATTCACCGGTTCGTATGAATTAGCGCTGACCGTTATTGGAAGTGATACAACGGCACCGACACTGTTGACCACCTACCCAGACAACAATACACAAAACACATTACCGGAATCAAACCTGACACTTGAATTTAGTGAATCGGTGCAGGCGGGTAACGGGAATATCACAATCAGTGGCGACGGAACGACACGGTCAATCGCGATTATCGATACGAGTCAGGTCAGTTTCAATGGCTCGACAATGACGATCAATCCATCGATCGACCTTACAGCGAATACCAATTACGCGGTTACTTTCGGCACCGACGTTGTGCTTGACCAGGCGGGAAATTCGTTTTCTGGAATCGCATCAACCTCTCAACTCAATTTCCATACTACTGCAGCCAGTACCGCCGACACCTGGACCGTGATGGTCTATATGGCTGCCGACAATGACCTAGAGCCATTCGTCATTGGTGACATCAATGAGATGGAATCGGTAGACCTACCCTCGAACGTCAATGTTGTCACGCTTGTTGACCGTGCGCCTGGCTATAACACGAGCAATGGCAATTGGACTGATACCCGACAAGGAGCCATCGTCCATGACACGAATACCAACACCATCAGTTCTCCGCTGACTTCGATCGGCGAGAAGAATACAGGCGACGGTGTCACACTTACGAATTTCATCAACACTATGGCCGAGAATTATCCAGCCTCTCATTATGCGCTGGTTATCTGGGATCACGGCGGTGGATTATCGGGCGCTGCATGGGACGACTCGAACGGTGGTGATAATCTGACGCTGTCGGAGACGCGCTTAGCGATCACTGCGTCGAATGTCCCACATTTCGACCTTATTGGTTTCGACGCTTGCCTGCAAGGTATGCTCGAACAAGCCTGGGAGCTGCGCGATCATACCGATGTTCTAGTCGCGTCGCAGGAACTCATTCCGGGCAACGGGTGGGATTATCATAATTTCCTATCGAGTTTGGCCACAAATCCGAATCTGACCCCCTACGACCTCGCCAACGTGGCTGTTGAAAGCTATGGCGAGTATTACCTCGGCGAAAGCAGTACAACACTCTCAGCCACGCGCACTAATGCGCTTACGACCCTGACGTCCGCACTCGATAATTTCGTAAACGCTGCGATCACGGCGGGAGGCACGATCATTCCGCAATTACAAAGCGCTGCTACAAGAGCAACCGTAATTGATAACGGAGATGAGGACCATCGCGACCTCAGTGATTTTATGCAAAAGGTAGAGGACTCAGTGACGAATACCTCTGTTAAAACCGCCGCTACCGCAGTCATCACCGCATTGGACAACTCCATACTTTCGCATGTGGGCACGGTAGCCGGTGCCAATGGATTAAGTATTTACTTACCCCTATCTGCGATTGGTGGTGATTATGAATCGCAAGATTACTTGTTCTTGCAAGGCAGCACCTGGGGGAATTTTTTACGTTTCGTATTAAACGACCAAAATAACAATAACTTAATGGGAGACGATTCAAACAACAATATTCGTGGTTTCGGCGGTAGTGACACAATTACCGGCGGCGCTGGTGACGATATTCTCAATGGTGGTGCAGGTGCTGATGTGTTAATTGGCGGCACCGGTAATGATTCGCTTAGCGGGGGGAGCGGTAATGATATCTTTGATTTCAATGCATTGTCGGAAATGAGTACGAATAGCGTGAGAGATATCATCACCGATTTCGTGAGAGGTCAGGATAAGATTGATCTTTCGACGTTAGACGCTAATCAGGTAGCTACGGGTAGACAATTCTTTTCGGCTCCAGTGGTTGGTGGATCCTTCTCGGGTGTGTTTTCCAATCCAGGCGATCTCTATTTCGACAATGTGGCGCACGTACTCTACGGGAATACCAATGCATCCCCTGAACCAGAGTTTTCCATTCAACTCTCCGGAGTTACCACTCTTAATACTAGTGATCTAATTATGTAAGGCAATCCCGATACTAATTCACCACCTAGCTGCGTCAACCGCAGCTAGCTTAGCAGCGGAGAATGCTTCGAGTGATGCAATTCGCTCACCGATCGCCCACCAATAATGATAGAGAATCAACAGATTCCGCTATTCAATTTCTGACAATCGTAGTTGGTGTGCAAGTTTATCAATAATACCATTAACAAAACGGTAACCTTCCTCGGCACCGAACCGCTTAATCAATTCGATGGACTCATCAATCACGACACGATATGGAATATCACGGCGATGGAATAATTCATAGGCCCCAATACGTAACGCGGTTAACTCCACCGTGTCGATATCATTTACCACTCGTTCCGCAAGCAGAAAAATCGCACTGTCCAGATCTTCTACGCAGGCCGGTATCCGGTATAACAATTCCCGGAAGTAATTCATATCCGCGCCCCGCAGATCCTGTTCAGCGAGAAACCACGCTTCTACTTCGGAAAGGGGCTGTTTTCCGACATGCCATTGATAAAGGGCCTGTAAGGCCGCACGCCGAGATTTGGTACGCGATTGAGCGGGAGATGGCCCGCATCGATGTCCGGGAGACGCTGAATTCACTCGCTAAGCCCACGCAGAACCTGAACCATTTCAATGGCCGAAAGCGCTGCCTCTGCTCCCTTATTACCCGCTTTGGTTCCAGCCCGTTCGATGGCCTGTTCAATGGTATCCACGGTGAGTACACCAAAAGCAACGGGGATTTCATGTTTGAGCATGACTTGAGCCAATCCCTTGACGCACTCTGAAGCCACGTACTCAAAATGCGGAGTACCCCCACGAATTACAGCACCAATGGCCAATAGAGCATCATAACGATTACTGGTGGCCATCCGCGCCACAGCAAGCGGAATCTCAAAGGCCCCCGGTACCCGCACCACCACGATATCAGCGGGTGTTGCGCCATGACGCACCAGGGTATCCAATGCCCCCGTTACCAGACTCTCCACGATAAAACTATTAAAACGCCCCGCCACAATTCCGAAGCGGATACCCTCTGCGCTTAATTTTCCTTCGATGTTCCTTACGTCTCTCACTTCAGTCACGTCGTTACCTCGCTGGAAAACAATAAAAGTTTATAGCTTTGAAACACACGCCTGTGGCCAAATATTTTTTTAATCATGACTCACGTATTCTACAACCTCTAACCCGAAACCGGAGAGGGCGTGTACTCGTTTGGGAGAACCAAGTACGTACATTCGATGCACTCCCAGGTCTACCAAAATCTGCGCACCGATACCATAACTGCGTAAATCGTCGCCCCGCTCCAAAAGAGGGAGTTGGATACCCCGTTCACGTAGCGCCAAATCTTTTATACGGTGGACAATTTCTTTCTGATGTTGGGATTTTCGGAGGATGATGAGTACGCCACCGTCATGACCAATTCGGCGTAGAGCATCCTGCAATGACCAGGTACATCCCACCGACTTTCCTCCGAGTAGATCACAGAGATCATCTTGCAGGTGTACTCGTACCAAAGGAGGACGATTCGGATCCAACGGACCGCCCACCAGAGCAAAGTGCAGAATCTGGTCCAAGGTATCTAAATAGGCAATTAGGCGAAAATTTCCATAGTCGGTATGCAGAGGAGTTTCCGCCACTCGTTCGATATTCTTCTCATGAAGGGTACGATAGTGAATAAGGTCGGCAATTGTACCCATCTTCAAACCATGGCACGCAGCAAACACCTCCAAATCGGGACGACGCGCCATGCTACCGTCTTCATTGAGGATCTCGACAATTACCGTGGCTGGCACCAAACCCGCCAAACGTGCCAGATCACAACCCGCTTCAGTATGACCCGCGCGGCTGAGTACTCCTCCCGGTTGTGCCATCAGAGGAAAGATGTGACCCGGGTGGACCAGGTCTTCAGGACGGGCCTCAGAAGCTACCGCAGCACGCACTGTGTGAGCACGATCGGCCGCAGAGATACCTGTGGTCACGCCGTGGGCAGCTTCAATGGATACCGTAAAATTGGTGGCGTGCTTATCGTTGGTGTCTCTCACCATCAGGGGAAGGCGTAGCTGCTGGCAACGCCCCTGAGTAAGGGTGAGACAGATCAAGCCGCGTCCGTAACGGGCCATGAAATTGATATCTTCAGGCTGGACCAGAGAGGCGGCCATGATCAGGTCGCCCTCGTTTTCTCGATTTTCATCGTCCATCAAGATGACCATGCGTCCCTGGCGGATATCTTCGATGATCTCAGGAATGGTACTCAATGGCATGGTTGAACCTGCTCAATAATATTTACGGGAATCGAGGCAAAAGACAGAATATTAGATATCTAATTTCCTGCTTCTTTTATCACCTTATATCGATAAAACCAGCTTCTGCGAGCAGCTCACGAGTAATTCCACCTTGAGATTGCGCGGCACGTTCTCCTAAAAGAAGGCGCTCCAAATAACGGGCAATGATATCCACTTCCAAATTCACTTCTTGTCCTGCGGCGTATTCTCCGATAATCGTTTCTATTAGAGTATGAGGCACGATATTAAGATCGAACATCGCTCCATCAACGCCATTCACTGTCAGGCTTACCCCATCTACGCAAATTGATCCCTTTTCGGCAATATAACGGGCAATCGTAGCAGGGGCCGCGATGACAAAACGTATTGACCGTGCTTCTGCGCGACGTGAAATAATCTTCCCTACGCCATCCACATGTCCGCTCACCAAATGACCCCCAAGACGGGTGGTGGGAGTCAGGGCCTTTTCCAAATTGACTCGGTTGCCCCGATTCAAATGTCGGAACGGGGTACGGGAGAGAGATTCCGCAGAGACATCCGCCCAAAAGCCATCTCCTGGTAAATCCACTGCGGTAAGACAGACTCCATTTACGGCGATACTATCACCTACCGCAACATCTCTGAGGTCGAGTCTACCAGTACGAATACGCAGGCGCAGATCACCGCCCCGAGGTTCCAGGGCCGCTACCTCACCGACTGCTTGAATAATGCCTGTGAACATAGCAATTGATAAATTGATTACGGATATAACGTACTACGGCTTTCTACGAAAAATCGCCGAACTTTTAACGGTACTGTATTGTTGCTTCGATTCGCCAATCCCGTCCGACAGCTCGTAGGTCACGGATCTCAAGACGATAGGCATCCGACAACTGTTCCAGGCCCGGAAGATGGAACAGACCTCGCGCCCCATCGCCCAAGAGTATTGGTGCCACATAGATGATCAACTCGTCAATCAGTCCCTCTTTAAGCATGGCCCCACTCAGGGTAGCCCCCGTCTCCAGCAGTACCTCATTGATCTCACGAGTGCCCAAAAAGTCCAGTAATGCTCCTAGATTCACCCTATCGTGACCTCCTGGTAGACGTACCACCTCTGCGCCCCGCTCGCTTAGCAGCTCCATGATCTCAGTGTCATCACTGGCTGTGGCAATGAGGGTCTTACCGGGTGCAGAAAGCATACGGGCGTTTTCTGGCAGGCTCAGACGAGGGTCTACTACTACCCGTAAGGGTTGGCGTACGGCAGTTGATCCCCCGGGATAGTCGTCCGGGAACGCATCAATACGCACGGTACCGAGAGGGTCATCGGCAAGAACAGTGCCAATTCCCATCATCACTACCGAACTGCGTGCCCGGAGACGTTGTACATCTGCGCGTGCAGGGGCATCGGTGATCCACCAACTTTCCCCGGAGGCCATGGCAGTGCGTCCATCTAAACTCATTGCGAGTTTGCAACGCACGTAGGGTCGTTTGAATCGCATCCGCTTGATGAAGCCAGGATTGAGGGCCGCTGCCTCGGTAGTCATCAATCCCACCGTTGTTGTAATACCTGAAGCCTTGAGTTCCGAGAATCCCTGTCCTGCGACCAGCGGATTAGGGTCTTCCATAGGAGCAACCACCCGCTTTACGCCTGCCTTGATTAAGGCACGCACGCAGGGAGGAGTACGGCCATGATGACAACAAGGTTCCAACGTCACATAACAGGTGGCACCACGCGCACGGTCACCCGCCTGCGCGAGAGCCCGTACCTCAGCGTGTGCCTCACCAGTACGTTCATGCCAACCCTCACCCACTATCTCGTCATCACGTACCAGGATGCAACCAACGCGGGGATTGGGATCCGTGGTATATACCCCCCGGGTTGCGAGCCGTAGCGCTTGGGACATGAAACGGTGATCATCAGAACTAAAAATGGACATCTGGCCTCAATGGTACTTGCGTAATTGTGTATCGTTCAATTTGTAGTCACGAATTAAATAGTAGATATTTACCATTTTCTACGCGTCATTCGTTTCCAGAATTGGTTTTTGATTTGCTGGTTTGATGTTTAGGATCGGCGACTAACAGACTGTTTTCCAGTCGTTCGATTTCTTCTCGAAAATCATTTACGTCCTTAAAACTACGATAGACCGAGGCAAATCGTACATAGGCTACTTGATCGAGATCACGCAACTCTTCCATTGTCCACTCGCCCAAGGTCCGCGAACGTATCTCTCGTTCACCGCTGGTACGTAATTTATGCTCGATCCGGGCAATAGCAACCTCCACGATCCCCGTGGCCACTGGTCGTTTTTCCAAAGCCCGCATCATCCCCGTACGTAGCTTGACCTCATCGAAGGGCTGACGTGTCCCGTTTCGCTTAATAACTCGGGGCATTACCAGTTCTGCGCTTTCGAACGTAGTAAAACGCTCTTCGCATTTTGTGCATTCTCGGCGCCTGCGTACCTGATCTCCCTCTCCGCTTAGGCGAGAATCAATGACTCGAGTATCAGGGGCTAGACAAAAGGGGCAGCGCATAAACAATTATCAACTTTCGTATACGGGAAAGCGTGCGCAGAGATCGAGGACCTTGGCCCTGACCTGCGTTTGAAGGGTGCTATTGTTTACATCATCCAAAAGGTCTGCGATCCAACTGGAAAGAGTGCGTGCCTCGTACTCACCAAAACCACGTGTAGTTATTGCGGGAGTACCAATACGGATTCCGCTAGTAACAAAGGGAGATTGAGGGTCATTGGGCACAGCATTTTTATTAACCGTAATGTAGGCAGCCCCTAAAACGGCATCGGCTACTTTGCCGGTAATGCCATGTTGGATGAGATCCAACAAGAACAGATGATTGTCGGTGCCCCCTGAAACTATTCGATAACCGCGCTCAATGAGAACTGCTGCCATCGTTTGGGCATTAGCAATGACCTGGGCCTGATAGTCTCGAAACTCAGGGGCTAGGGCTTCCTTGAAGGCAACCGCCTTGGCGGCGATAACGTGCATTAGAGGTCCACCTTGGGTACCAGGAAAAACCAAGGAAGAAAGACGTTTTTCAAGGTCGGGATTTGACCGAGCCAAGATCATGCCACCACGTGGGCCGCGCAGGGTCTTGTGGGTGGTGGTGGTAGTGACATCGGCAATTTCAATGGGACTTGGATAAAGCCCTACTGCCACCAACCCTGCCACATGAGCCATGTCCACTAACAAGTAGGCCCCTACATCGTCTGCAATCTTCCGAAAACGTTGCCAGTCTACCCAACGGGAGTAGGCAGAAAAGCCAGCAATGATGAGTTTGGGTCGATGCTTGTGAGCCAGACGTTCCACCTGCTCATAATCGATGAGTCCGTCCTCAGGGCGCACGCCGTATTGGACCGCTTTGTAGATACGCCCAGAAAAATTTGGTTTTGCGCCATGGGTGAGGTGACCTCCAGAGTCAAGGGCCATGCCCAGAATTGTGTCGCCTGGGTCGATTAGCGCCATGTAGGCAGCGGCATTGGCCTGAGAACCAGAGTGAGGCTGAACGTTGGCGTAAGCAGCGCCAAAAAGCTTCTTTGCGCGTTCGATGGCAAGTCGCTCGGCAACGTCCACGTGTTCGCAGCCGCCGTAGTAGCGCTTGCCCGGATAGCCTTCAGCGTACTTGTTGGTCAGCAGAGAACCTTGAGCTGCCAACACGCGAGGGCTCGCATAATTCTCTGAAGCGATGAGTTCGATGTGCTCTTCCTGACGCCGCGCCTCTTGCTGGATGACGGTCCATAACTCTGGGTCAAAGTCCTCGATCTTTATCTGCCTACTAAACACGTGGCTAACTCCCTCAGAGAGTAATGAAAGGGGGCGAGTATATATCGAGGCTAGGGTGGTTGAAAAAGGTAGCTGACAACTGGTTGTTTCTAGCGGAAATTACCCTGAGATTGTCTTAAATACATGAAGTTAGAATAGGATTCAAGAGGATTTCCCTTCTTGAGACGCGTGATGTATATATTTAATAGAGTTTTTAATCTTTTAAGATAACTGAATTAATAATAGGGACCGAAATCTGTGGACAAGTCTGTAACTGTATGTATCTAAAAGGTAATTCCGACATGAAAGTCTGTGGATAACTCAGGAATTACTGGGTGTGAAGCTGTGGATAACTAAGTTCACGGCAGAAAAACGAAACTTTCCACAGGTTATGCACAGCTTATGAGACGGGGAAGTGGCACTTATCCACAGGAATCGAGACCGCCGTAAATATTATTTTAATTGTGATTATAAAAATCCTTTCGCGGTACAGTGTATTTGTGCGTCACAATAAATACTTTCATTTATCAACAATTTATAGAATTACCACGAGTATCTCAACCAATTGAATCATACAATAATCTGGCAGAAAATTTTGGGGGTGCCTGGTACCTGCAAAGTGATGAGTTTCAAACCTCGTATCACTTTTCTATGCTGGCCAATCCCGCACCCATAGGGTAAATTACCGCTCCTCGTGGAACCCCACCCGATTAACTCGAAGTTAATTCATGATCCAAATACTCGACTTTAGCGACGCCGAATTGCAGCTTGTTCATGAGGTTGTTGATCGGCGCTACGGGTCTCCGACAGAACTCCAGCAAGTGACCACCGAATTGCGGTTATACCCGGATGATCATGAGCTTACCCCTTGTTCCGGGTTGTACTGGGAGGGACGAAATGCCGCTTTCCTGATAGGGAAGACAGGTGTGGACTGTTTTCGGGGTTTGTTTTTTTATCGGCGCCGTACCCAGTATGGGACCGGTGTTCCCGAGTACCACGACCTCAAGACATGCGTAAACCATCTCTTGCAGGTTCAAGCAGACCACGAATCCAAAGGCGGAGAACCGTAACCCGCGCCTCTTGCCGTGTGGGCGATTGATCTTGTCCCACGTCAGAATTATCGGCGTAGTTGCCTTCGACGCCATCATTACCCGAATCGCCTACATCGCTTGATTATGGAATAAAGCTCATGCCAAAAAACGTCTTTTATGCCCAATCTGGCGGTGTAACCGCCGTTATCAATGCCTCGGCCTGCGGGATCATTGAAACCGCCCGTCGCTATCCAGATAAGATTGGTAAGATCTATGCCGGACGCAACGGTATCATCGGTGCGCTGACGGAAGATCTTATTGACACCAGCGCCGAATCTGATGCAGCAATTGCCGCGTTACGTCATACCCCTTCTGGCGCTTTTGGCTCCTGTCGTTACAAGCTCAAAGGGCTGGATCAAAACAAGGCCGAGTACGAACGCCTCCTAGAAGTTTTCAAAGCGCACGATATTGGCTACTTCTTTTACAACGGTGGTGGTGATTCCGCCGATACCTGCCATAAGGTTTCTCAACTTTCCGAGACAATGGGTTTTCCGATCCAGGCAATTCATGTCCCCAAGACTGTGGACAATGACCTGCCCATTACCGATAACTGTCCCGGTTTTGGCTCGGTAGCCAAGTACATCGCGGTATCTACTCGAGAGGCATCTTTTGACGTAGCTTCTATGGCCAAGACATCGACCAAGGTCTTTGTCATTGAAGTCATGGGGCGTCATGCCGGTTGGATTGCTGCGGCGGGCGGGCTTGCCTCTACCCCTGATACCGAGATTCCCATTGTCATTCTATTTCCAGAAGTGCCTTTCGATGAAAAGCGTTTTTTGGATTTGGTTCAGACCAAGGTAACTGAGTACGGCTACTGTACGGTCGTAGTGTCTGAAGGGGTGCGCAATGCTGCTGGCCAGTTTCTGGCTGAGGCAGGTGGAAAGGATGCCTTCGGTCATGCACAATTGGGTGGCGTAGGACCGGTCATTGCTGCGCTGATTAAAGATCATCTGGGATACAAGTACCACTGGGCAGTGGCGGATTACCTGCAGCGTGCGGCTCGTCATTTGGCATCAAAGACAGATGTGGAGCAGGCCTATGCAGTAGGTTGCGCGGCGGTTGAGTTTGCCATCGCTGGTCACAATGCTGTAATGCCCGCGGTGATACGGCTTTCCGACGACCCTTATCGTTGGGAGATAGGTAAGGCACCTCTTGCAGAGGTCGCTAATGTAGAGAAAAAGATGCCCCGTGATTTTATTACCTCCGATGGTTTTGGTATCACGGATATCTGTCGTCGCTATCTGCAACCTCTAATCCTTGGTGAAGATTACCCACCTTACGAAAACGGTCTGCCACTCTATGTGCGGCTTTCGAATATCGCGGTTCCTAAAAAACTGTCGGTGTTTCACGTAAAGTGATATCACTGTTGCCGAGCAATATGTTTGGCATAATCATTTTTGTGTGTAGTTTAAGTAGTACAACATATTATATGTTGTAAAATATGTGCGAAGTCGTTGTTGTAACTGCCGTATTGGTGTAATGCAGATCTACTGCGGATTCTTATTGTGTAGCATCCATTTGTATACAACCCTTGAGGGAGGTCAAAAAATGAGTTTGATCTTTGCGTTGCTCTGTGCCTTGGTCGCCATCGGCTATGGTCTCTATTCACGACAATGGATCTTGAGTTTGCCGACAGGCAATGCTCGGATGCAGGAAATTGCGGCGGCAATTCAGGAAGGGGCGCAGGCCTACCTAAAGCGCCAGTACACCACCATCGCTATGGTGGGTGCGGTACTGTTTATTGCCATTCTTTGGTTTTTGCACTGGCCAACCGCTATTGGTTTCGCCATAGGCGCAATCTTGTCGGGTCTGACTGGTTTTATCGGGATGAACATCTCGGTACAGGCCAACGTACGTACCGCTGAAGCGGCTCGAGGCGGAATCAACGCTGCCCTGCAGGTAGCCTTCCGTGGTGGAGCCATCACCGGATTGCTGGTAGTGGGTTTGGGTCTGCTCGGTGTAGCGGGCTATTACACCATCTTGGTATACGTCTTTGGTCTGCCCCAGATGGAGGCAGTCCATGCCCTAGTCGGTCTAGGCTTCGGTGGTTCTCTCATCTCCATTTTTGCCCGTCTCGGTGGCGGTATTTTTACCAAAGGTGCAGACGTAGGTGCTGACCTCGTAGGCAAGGTGGAAGCGGGTATTCCTGAGGATGACCCCCGTAATCCTGCCGTCATTGCCGACAACGTGGGCGACAACGTAGGTGACTGTGCTGGCATGGCCGCCGATCTATTTGAGACCTATGCAGTGACCACGATTGCTACCATGCTTCTTGGTTCTCTGTTGCTCAAGAATGCTGGCGATACCGCTGTCGTTTATCCCTTGGTGCTGGGTGGTGTCTCTATCATCGCGTCAGTCATTGGTACCTTCTTCGTCAAGTATGAAGAGGGCAAGAAGATCATGACGGCCCTATATAGGGGTGTGATCGTCTCCGGTGTTATGGCTGCAATTGCCTTCTTGCCAGTGACCATGGTGATGATGAAGGGGATTGAGGGCTATACCTGGGGTCCTATTTACGGTGCTGCCCTAATCGGATTGGCACTTACTGCGGTGATTGTTGTTATTACTGAGTACTACACCGCTACTGAGTATGCTCCGGTTCGTCACATTGCCGAGGCCTCTACTACGGGTCATGGGACCAATGTAATTGCCGGTATCGGTGTGTCCATGAAGTCCACTGCCCTACCAGTGCTTGTCATCTGTCTGAGCATTTGGGGATCCTTTGAGTTGGCGGGTCTCTACGGCATTGCCATTGCTGCCACTTCGATGCTTTCTATGACTGGCATGATTGTGGCCTTGGATGCCTATGGTCCTATCACCGACAACGCTGGTGGAATTGCCGAGATGGCTGAACTTCCCAAAGAGGTTCGCGAAGTGACTGACCCGTTGGATGCTGTGGGGAACACCACCAAGGCCGTGACCAAGGGTTATGCCATTGGTTCCGCCGGATTGGCTGCTCTGGTGTTGTTTGCTGACTATACCCACGCTCTGGAAACCGTCACCCACAAGCAGACCTTCTTTGATCTGTCTGATCCAGCGGTCATCATTGGGTTGTTCATTGGTGGCATGGTGCCCTACTTGTTCGGTGCCATGGCGATGGAGGCAGTGGGCCGTGCTGCGGGTTCGGTGGTGGTCGAGGTACGTCGTCAGTTCCGTGAGATCCCCGGCATTATGGAAGGTACGACTAAGCCCGATTACTCTCGTGCGGTGGACATGCTGACCCTTGCTGCCATCAAAGAGATGATGATCCCATCCCTTTTACCAGTAGCCGTGCCGATTGTGGTGGTGGTGCTGATGAACTTTATGATGGGAAGCGGTGCTGGTGCCAGAGCTTTGGGTGGTGTTCTGCTAGGCACTATCGTCACTGGACTGTTTGTGGCTATCTCCATGACCACTGGTGGCGGTGCTTGGGACAATGCCAAGAAGTACATTGAAACCGGTAATTTCGGTGGCAAGGGTTCGGAGGCCCACAAAGCAGCGGTCACTGGCGATACCGTCGGCGATCCCTACAAGGATACCGCTGGTCCTGCTATTAACCCCCTGATCAAGATCATTAATATTGTTGCTTTAATGATTGTGCCGTTGCTTGGTTGATGGGTTGAGTAGAAAACAGAAAAGGCGACCCGTAAGGTCGCCTTTTCTGTTTTGTGGCCGGGGATTTTGTTATTTTTTCAGGCGTAAACGTTCAAGACTGGATTTGATGTGGTACTTCCTACCGTTACCAATGCAGTTTGTAGACGTCGTCCTGCGGCTGAGATCATCATTTCACCGGAGCCATAAGACAATTTCCCGCTCGTCGAAGGCGATGATGTGGAGCTTTTCGTTTGGTTAGAACCAGAAGAGTGGTCGTCAGAGCATTGTTCCGTTTTTCCAACCTTTACTTTATCAACGCTTTTCCCATTTCCATGCGTTCCGTTCCCCGTTTGTTGTTGAGAGATCTCACTCTGTGCCCTTTGGGCCATTTGAGCCGCCGCAGCAGCTACTGCTTGATCCTGGCCAGAGGGTTCGGTGGGAGCCAAAGCAGCGGAACGGATAATGCGGGCCTTACTTATCGTCGCGCTGGGATCTCCTGGAACCGGGCTTACATCGATGGATACCGATCCGCCAATGGCGTAGAGCTGACCGTCTGGCCCACGTTCGTAGGTGAAGTGGGGCCCTCCCTGGGCTAATCCTCCTGCTGCTGCTATATGAGCCGATTCATGGGCTCGTACCTCGGTGTCCCTTGCCCTGAACTTCTTAACGACCTCGGCATTTTTATCCTGGTCTGTCCGGTTGCCGGTTTTTTGCCCTTCGGGAGAATTTTTTGATGAAGCGTCCTTTGCCTCCTTTCCTATTTGGTTGTTCGTTGTCTGCCCTTCTGGGGGATACGACGGAACCTCTTTCGTTTCACGATTTGTCTGGTTCCCCGTTACTTGCGTCTCTTCCGTACTTCGACTGGTGGTATTGGTTCCACGGGCCGCACCAAACGCCGTCGGATAGACCGACGGATAGCTTAAAAAAACGGAAGGCGTGATCCCGATCATCTCAATTGGCCCAGGTCCGCCAAAGAAAAACCCCCACGGGCGTGGGGAAGGTTTCCTCTATGTGACTCAGTGCAGTATACGACTAGAAACACCCCCACGGGCGTGGGGAAGACATGCGGGACGACATGAAGCACGTCCAAGACTCAGAAACACCCCCACGGGCGTGGGGAAGACCGGTATGAAACGAGTGGGGTTTTTTGTGAACGGGAAACACCCCCACGGGCGTGGGGAAGACTGCGGAGGAATGCCGTCGGGAGGGTGACGTGTAGAAACACCCCCACGGGCGTGGGGAAGACTTACCCGGTAGGAGGTGATATAGGTACCATCGGGGAAACACCCCCACGGGCGTGGGGAAGACGCGTGAAACGAGGTTCAAGGTTAATTATCACAAGAAACACCCCCACGGGCGTGGGGAAGACGCGCAGCAAGCGAGCGATGCAATCCCCAAAAGAGAA
>Ga0268283_1000580_pt1 | contig 22563 bp, 16 predicted proteins | sample saktaG_13_FD_190140 | JGI IMG/M metagenome (GOLD analysis project Ga0268283, IMG submission 190140) | Saline water microbial communities from Sakinaw Lake, British Columbia, Canada - sak_2013_06_06_36m | ecosystem: Environmental > Aquatic > Non-marine Saline and Alkaline > Saline ... | reverse complement strand
ATAGGAGGTATCGGTGTGTCTGCTGTTGCGCGTATGCTTGCTTTGGAAGAAAAAGAAATATCTGGCTCAGATTCTTCACTTTCTCCCGTAACGATCGAGCTTGAAAATATGGGGGTAAAAATTTTTGAAGGCCACAATGCTTCAAATATCACAAGCGATATTGATTTGGTTGTGCGTACTATTGCAGTGCCTAATGAAAATCCTGAAGTTATTAGAGCCCGCGAATTAAATATAAATGTAATTTCATATCCAGAAATGCTAGGGATTGTTTCAAAAGATAAATATACAATTGCGGTTTCTGGTACTCATGGAAAGACCACCACTACAGCAATGATTGCAAAAATTTTAAAAGATAATGATTTAGATCCGACGGTGATAGTCGGTTCAATGCTGAAAGAGGAACACAGTAATTTTATTGCTGGAAAAGGTCCGTATCTTGTTGTTGAGGCTTGTGAGTATCGAAGATCATTTTTAAATATTCACCCAAAAATGATTGTGATAACAAATATCGATGAAGATCATTTAGACTATTTTAAGGATTTGAAAGATATACAGTCAGCTTTTACTGAGTTTTCTGAAAAATTAGGTCATGAAGATTATTTGATTGCTGACGTTTTGAATGAAAATGTACAGCCTGTTGTTTCAGATATAAATGCAAAACTCATAGACTATTCTTCTTATAGAGATATGAATTTTGAAATTGAGGCTTTTGGTGTACACAACAAATCAAATGCTGGTGCAGCTTTAGCTGTTGCGCATGCCCTTGGAATTTCTCCCCAAAAATCAATTGAATCATTAAGAAATTTTAAAGGCACTTGGAGAAGACAGGAATTGAAAGGGGAAACAAAGTCGGGGGCTATTGTTTATGATGATTATGCTCATCATCCTACAGAAATAAAGGCAACATTAGATGCCCTTCGTAAAAAATACCCAACCGAAAAAATAATTGTTGCGTTTCAACCGCACTTATATTCTCGTACAAAAGATCATATAAAAGAATTTGCTGGAGCTTTTATAAATGCTGATAAAATATTACTTGCGCCGATTTATGCTGCACGCGAAAAAGATGATGGTACAATTTCTTCACAAATTTTAGCTGATGAAATGATTAAGCATTCGGAAGATGTGCAGACATTTAATTCACTTTCTGATTTAACAGCGTATGCAGGCGAAACTTTAGCAAAAGGAGATATTTTTGTAACAATGGGTGCTGGGAATATTTATGAGGTGGGGGAAAATTTAATTAAAAATTAACCCCAGACAATGGCAATAAGCTGGGACATGCAAAGAAAAATTAAGAAATGGAATTCACAAAGTAGGGCTTTTGCTACGCAAAAGCCCTACTTTGTATTAAATAAATTTACAAAATAGCCTACATAAGGTAATGTGTTCACATGTCAACCTTATATGTTGTTGGAACACCAATAGGGAATTTAGAAGATATTACTCTTCGAGCACTTCGTATACTTAAAGAAGCGGATGTTATTCTTTGTGAAGATACACGTGTTACAAAAAAACTTTTGAATCATTATGATATTCACACGAAGACTTTGAGTTATCATGCGCACAGCACTCTCCAGAAAGTTGATTATATTATAGAGTTACTTAATGAGGGTAAAAATCTAGCTATTGTTTCTGATGCTGGCACTCCAGCTGTTTCAGACCCAGGTTCCCTTCTTGTTTCAAAAATCCGCGAATTTTTCCGGAGGTCTGACCTCCCCGAAAATCATGAAGCTCCTAAAATTGTGGCGGTGCCAGGAGCGAGTGCACTTACATCTGCACTTTCTATTGCTGGTGTGCCTGTGCAAGATTTTACTTTTCTTGGATTTCTTCCACATAAGAAGGGGAGAGAAACTTTGTTTAAAGAAATTGTTGAGGCAGAAAGAGCAATGGTGTTTTATGAATCGACACATAGAATTTTAAAAACACTTGAATCTTTGAAAAAATTTATGCCAGATAGAAAAGTTGTTATTGCTCGCGAGATTACAAAAATATTTGAGGAGACACTTGTTGGAACGGCAGAAGAACTTTTAAAAATATTTGAAGATACTCCTGAGAAGACGAGAGGAGAGTTTGTGGTTGTGGTTGCTCCCTAGGACAATTTTTAATTTTGTAATTTTAACTTCAGATCCCCGGAGTACCGAGGACGACAAAAAATATAGTCATGAGTGCATTCCTTATTTTGTGTCGATTTTTGAAATAATGTTTAAATGTTTAAATTTTAAATGATACTGCTCTATTGAGCCTATTAGTAATTTTGTTAGTGGGTGTTTTTGAAGTTAAAATCATTAAAAAATTAAGAAATTATTTAAAAATTACAAAATTAAAAATTTAAAAATTATTCTGGCAAACCAGTATAAAGCTGTAAACAATGGCTTATTTATGCTACTATATCTGTACGTAATTTAACACAAAAAATCTATGATCATCGTAAAATATTTAAAAAGCTATAAGACCATTGTTACACTTGGTGTTTTGGTCGCCCTTATTCCTCTTATTGGCATTCCTTCTTGGATCCGTGATATGGTCACTTACATATTGGGTCTTTGTATTGCTTTTGGTACATATAGACTTCATAAAGAACCCATGGAATGCTCAACTTTTAAAGAATCTCAAGTGCAAAATACTGTTGGAATTATTAATGAGACAAAAGACGACTTCCCAATTTTAAACAAAGAATAATATATGAAGATTACCCAGGCAGAGCAAATGAAAGCCAGACTAATAGTATTGATTGGTGCCATTTTAATCTTAATTGCCTCTTTTTTTATTGCTCCAAAAATATTTGCTTTAATAAAAAGTGGCACTGAAAAACAATTAGCTTCTGCGTTAGGTGCCACATCCACAACAACTAAAGTTGGGCAAGAAGAAGATTCTTTAAAAAATGGAGTTAAGCATTTGCCTACCCCAGAACCTTTGAAAGCAATTTATATGTCGAGTTGTGTAGTGGGCACAAAAGATTTTCGTGCTTCGCTTGTAAAGATTGCTGATACAACAGAAGTAAATGCAATTGTAATTGATGTAAAAGATTTTTCTGGCACACTTTCATATGAACCAACAGATCCAAATTTAAAACATGCTTGGGACTCTGCAAAATGTGGAGCAAGAGATATGAGAGAATTTTTGCAGGAATTACATTCAAAAAATATTTATGCTATTGCTCGTGTGACTGTATTTCAAGATCCGCATTTTACAAAACTTCACCCAGAGCTTGCTGTTAAAAGCATTGCAACAGGTGCGCCTTGGAAGGACAGAAAGGGGTTGAGTTTTCTTGATGTTGGCGGAAAAGAAACTTGGGACTACACAATAGCTATTGCTCGAGACGCATATAATATTGGTTTTGACGAAATTAATTTTGATTACATTCGTTTTCCTTCAGATGGAAATATGAAAGATGCAAAGTATACACTTTCTACTGGTTCAAAAGCAGATCAGCTTGAAAAGTTTTTCAAATATTTAAGTGCTGAAATGAAAAAATCAAATATTCCTACTTCTGCTGATCTTTTTGGAATGACCACAACAAATAATGATGACTTAAATATAGGGCAGGTATTAGAGAGAACGTTACCATATTTTGATTATGTCGCTCCAATGGTTTATCCATCTCATTATCCGAAAAATTTTAATGGTTGGAAAAATCCAAATACTGTTCCATATCAGCTTATTCATTTTGTGATGGGACGCGGAGCCGAAAGGGCAGAAGCAACAAGCACAGCGGTTGCAACGCTCGATAATACAAAAATCGATTTAGGCACATCAACCCTGGCCGGGCAGGCAAAAAAAGTACTTTATACTCATGAGCCACAAAATAAATTAAAACTTCGCACATGGATTCAAGATTTTGATTATGGAGGAAATTATGATGTTGCAGAGGTAAAAGCTCAAATAAAAGCAACATATGATGTTGGACTTACATCTTGGATGATTTGGGCACCGTCGAATAAATACACAATCGGCGCCTTAGTCAAAGACTAAGTCACCAAATTTTTAATTTTTAAGCACAAATTTTCAAGTCCCAGTTTATTGCATTATCTGGGATAAATAATGTTTTAATTCTTTAATTTTTAATTTAATACATTTTCTTTTGTCATTCCCGCGGAGGCGGGAATCCAGTCTGAGGAATTTAGGACATGGATCCCCGGAGTACCGAGGACGACACAAAACATAGTCACTTCGTTCGTTGTTTTGTGTCGATTAAAAATTCATCCCGTTAGAAATTTATATTTAAAGTTTTAAGTATCTGAAAAATTAGGTATAATATAGGCACTGGTTATTTATAAACTAAAAACAAATTTCTAACGAGATGGAAGATGAGCAAGTAACATATTTTGCTGAGACAGATTCACGCAACAGGCGTCTTCGCTTTGGTATAAAAGCCAAAGATCGTAGTTTGCATATGTATGTGATTGGTAAAACTGGTATGGGAAAATCTACCTTACTTGAAAATCTTGCTATTCAAGATATTCAAAATGGAAATGGAATGGCTTTTATTGATCCGCACGGAAAGACGGCTGAGCTTCTTTTGGAATATATACCAGAAGGCCGTATTAAAGATGTTTTATATTTTGCGCCTTTCGACCTCGATTATCCTGTTTCTTTTAATGTGATGGAGGATGTTGGGGCTGACAAGCGACACCTTGTTTCAAATGGTATGATGTCTGCCTTCAAAAAGATTTGGGTAGATGCATGGAGTGCTAGAATGGAATATATTTTAAATAATATTTTGTTGGCACTTTTGGAATATCCTGGATCCACTCTTCTTGGTGTAAACAGAATGCTTGCAGATAAGGATTATCGTAATAAGGTGGTGGCAAATATTTCAGACCCATCTGTGAAATCTTTCTGGGTGGATGAATTTGCAAAATATGGAGAGCGTTATATGCAAGAGGCTGGGGCTGCAATTCAAAATAAGATTGGTCAATTTGTGTCCAATCCTCTTATTAGAAATATTATTGGGCAACCAAAATCCACATTTGATATTCGGGAAATGATGGACGATAGAAAAATTTTAATAATGAACCTTTCAAAAGGAAGAATGGGTGAAGCAAATGCAAACCTTCTTGGAAGTATGCTTATTACTAAAATATATTTAGGGGCAATGAGCCGTGCTGATGTATCGGGCACTAATTTGAAAAAACTTCCAAATTTCTATCTTTTTGTGGATGAATTCCAGAACTTTGCAAATGAATCTTTTGCTGACATTCTTTCCGAAGCACGAAAATATAAATTAAATTTAACTATTGCTCATCAATACATAGAGCAGATGACAGAGGAAGTAAAAGCTGCTGTTTTTGGTAACGTTGGTTCAATGGTGACATTTCGTGTGGGGGCGTATGACGCAGAAGCATTAGAAAAAGAATTTGCACCAATTTTTACAATGGAAGATATTGTGAACCTAGATAAATTTCAAGTATATTTAAGGCTTATGATTGATGGGGTGGGGTCTCAGCCTTTTTCAGCAAATACAATTAATACACCTCCTACACCTAAAATAAATTTTGTTTCTGAAATAATTGATACTTCACGATCACAATTCGCTAGACCTCGTGCTGGTGTGGAAGATGAAATTAAAGATTGGCATAGACCAATTGAAGAAGTCGAAAGAGATAAAAGAAATGCTGGAAAAGAAAGTGGAAGAAGTGGTGGTTATGAGAATGAAAACGGCAGAAATAATGGAAATTCGAATGGACATAATGGCAATGGCAATGGCAATAGTAATATTGGTAATGGATTTTCACAAAATAGAAAAGGAAAGAATGAAGATTTTAAACTTCGTAACCCAGCTCCACCTTTACAACAAAATACGTCTATTTCATACGAAAAGAGAAATACACCAAGGCCGAGTTTTCAAGATAGACAAAACAATTTTCCTCGGAGAGAAGAGGGGGTTCACAATCCTTTTAAAAAGGTATTAACACAAGAGATAAATCCGGAAAAAGAAAAAGTGCATCTTGAACGAGAGCTAGAACTAAGGAAAGCAATTTCTTTAAACTTTTTGAAAAAAGATGAACCAAAGGAAAATGGGAATGGAAATGGGAATAGTGAAGAAAAGAAAGATAAAAAAGGCGTAACACAAGAAAGTCTTTCAGATTTGCGTTCTGCATTGCAATCAGTTTTAACTCAAGCAAAGATTGGTATTGGTCCTGATACAAAAATTCTTGAAAAATCTATTGAAAGGAGCGAGATCCAAAAAGGGGAGGACCGACCTCCGGAAATAAAAAATCAGGAGGTTAAACCTCCAGAAAAAAAGTTGGAAGAAAAACAAAATCTTGAGAACGATCCTAAAGAAAAAAAACAGCAAGATATGCAACGCGGACAAATAAATGAAATTTCAGAAAAAGAATTGAGGGATATACTCAGCATTGAAGAGTAGTCTTCTTTTCTGTCATTCCGGCCCCCGTATTCACGAGGATAAACTCTGGCCGGAATCCATGATTATGATATTTATTAATTAAAAAATATGCTAAAAAAACTTAATAATTTTGCTTTTATAGATAGTCAAAACTTGAATTTGAGTATTAGATCACTTGGATGGTATTTGGACTTTAAGAAATTTAGAATATTTCTTAAAGATAAATATTCTGTAACAAAAGCTTATTTGTTTATTGGCTATATTGAAGGAAATTCAGATTTGTATAGAATGTTACAAGAAGCTGGATTTATATGTGTTTTTAAACCTACTCTAGTGTATAAGGATGGTAAAACTAAAGGTAATTGTGATGCCGAATTGGTGCTTCAAGCTATGATAGATTTTGATAATTATGATAAGGCAGTAATTGTTACTGGAGACGGAGATTTTTATTGTTTAGCAAAACATCTTATCAATAAAAATAAACTAGAAATTCTCTTGATTCCAAATCAATTCAAATTTTCTGCACTCCTTAAATTTAAGGAGTTTAGACCTTATTTGCGCTATATGAATGCATTGAAAGGTAAGTTGGAATATGCAAAAACAAGCAAAGAAAAGGCCCTATAAGGACGAAACCTTATAGGGTGGATTTTTCCGTTGGTGATGTTTATATTGTAGCACAAACATAGAAAAATAGTCAAATTCATAAAACGGTGAGCTCGGAAGAGTTTCCGAGCGCAAGGACGGAGCACGACGGTGCGAGTCGTGGCCAGAAGATTTTTCACCAGAAAAATACTTGTGGTGGCCTACGTGGGTGGCCTCCTCGGAACTCCCTTTCGGAAGCAAAATGTAGTTATAGTATAACATCTTTTCTGTCATTCTCGTGAATACGAGAATCCATGCAAATTTGTATTTTGAGATTAAATTCAAGTATGCGTTAGTCTGCGTCCAGTCAAGAATATTTTTTTGCTAAAAAATTTCCTGACCACACCTCGGCTCGACAGCCTCCGGTCTTGCGCCCGGAAACTCTTCCGAGCTCACTGCGTAAGTCTGCGAGGGTGGTACTACGCTCTAGAGGATGACAGAATTGCCGTATTGCCTTACAATAAGACCAATGCAACATAATTCATGGAAAAATAAGAAAACGTTACTTTTTGGTCTTGGAATACTTGGAGGCGGTGTAGAAACCGCTAAATTTTTGTTGAAAAGAGGTGTGAAGCTTTCTATAACAGATTCAAAAAGCAAAGAACATTTAGCTCCGTCAATTTCAAAACTTCCTAAAAATATTTCATATACATTGGGTGTACATAAAGATTCTGATATAAAAAATGTCGATGCTGTTATTTTTAATCCCGGTGTTGCGTATGAAAGTGAATGGGTTAAAAAAGCGCTTCGATATAAAAAAGAAGTTTATAATGACTTCTCACTTTTTCTTTCTGTTTTGAAAGAAAAAAAACAAATTCCAGAATATATTGCTGTTACAGGGACAAGAGGGAAGACAACGAGTGCTATTTGGATAAATCATTTTCTCAATGGCTCTTTAGTTGGTGGAAATATGCCAGAAAATGGATTGTTAAAAATTGTAGATCAAAAGACAAATCTTTTTGCACTTGAACTTTCTTCTTTTCAATTAGAGTTTGTACAAAAGGGGAGTCTAGCGCCAAAAGTTGCTGTTATCACAAATTTATATCGTGATCATTTAAACAGATATAAAAAAATGGAGAAATATGCGAAAGCTAAAGCAAATATTTTTCTAAATCAAACAAAAGAAGATTTTTTAGTTCTAAATGCTGACAGTGAATGGAGCGCCTTTTTTTTAAAACAAAAACCAAAAGCACAAGTCTACTGGTTTTCATTAAAACCATTAGCTAGGGGTAAAAAAGGAATGTATTTGAAGGGTGATAAATTAGTTTGGAGAGAGACAAAAGATGTAGTTCTTGGGACTTCGCCATTTAATGATGTGGCCCATAATGCAAACCTTCTCACAGCCCTCATTGCTTCATATTTGTACACTGGCTCTTGGCAGGAATTATTTGGGAAAATCGACACATTGCCGAATGTGCCTTTGCGTCAGGAGGTCATATTTGAGGCCAAAAAACTGAAGGTGGTCAATGATGGCGCTGCTACCTCTCCCGATGCCACAGTAGCCCTTTTAGACGCTTACAGGGGTGTTCCAAAGGTAGATAAAGTGCTTATAACTGGTGGTACAGATAAGGAGCTAGAATATGGCGAATGGGCTAAAAAAGTAGACAAAGAAATCGCTCCAAATAACCTATTTTTACTCTCGGGAAGTGCAACTTTAAAAATGATCAAAGCTCTCACGAAAGAGAAGTATTGGCGCAAAATGAACCCTCGAATCTTTGATAATTACGAGGAAATGTTAAAAGCTATTTCTCTCGTATTGTCATCCTCGGGTACTCCCGGGGATCCAAGTTCTGTATCCAAATTCCCAAGATCTTCCGAAAACCCAAACGTCATTGTCTCCAAAAAATTCTCCACTGCGGTCTTCCAATCTAAACCAAAAGAATCTCAACTCCACATTCTTTTCTCTCCCTCCGCCGCCTCTTTTGAAAAATTCAAAAACGAATTCGACCGCGCTTCAAAATTTGTAAAAGTTTTGAAACAGTCAGGGCTTATTGGGTAATGGTTGTACCTATAAGAAAACTGCTATTGACTAGAAGTTATGACCTGCTATAATGACCATATCAGACCTGAAAGGCATCCTAAATGGGTGCCTTTCTCTGTTATATTTCATCTCCAATATCTGTTCGCTTTAGTCGTTCCCTAAGATATTCAAAGTCTAAGAATTTATCACCTGCGAATCTTTTCATTTCTCGTGCTGTACGATTTGATCGAGCAAGGACAAGTACTTCTTTTTTATTTTCTTTTAAAAATTTTAATACAGGAAGAAAATCACCGTCACCAGAAAGAATCAATGTTCGTTCAAAAGAATTTTGGTCGCGCATTAAATAGAATGCCATATCAACATCACAATTTGCTTTTCTTGTGGGTAAACCTTCTGAGTCGTAAAAAGTTTTGACCGGCTTCAAGATAAGGCTGTAACCAAATTTCTCAATTTTTATATAAAAACGAACTCTCTTAAGATGGCGGTCAATTAATTTTAATTCAACCTCAGTGAGTTTGTCAGATTTTTCATTGATTAAATCAATAAGATATCCCTCAAGATCTTTAAGTGGAACGGTATCACATGTTAGGTAGTCAAAAGGGAATTTATATATTTCTACTCCACCAAAAAAATAGATTTGAGAAACTTCATATTTTTCTTTTAGATAACTTTGTAATTTTTTATAATCGATACTCTAACCTAGAGATTTTTTACCTCCATAAAAAAGATTTGAAGCATCAATGTAAGCATATGTAATCATTCAAAAATTATAACACAACATAAAAAAATAAAGAAAAGGCCCTATAAGGACGAAACCTTATAGGGTGGACTTTTCCGTTGGGGATACCTATACTATAGCACAAACACATAAAATGAGTCAAATTTAAAAACTAATCGTGTAATTGGTACCCATTTGCAGTAATATGATACTGTAAATGGGTATTAATTAGAGTAATAGATAGTATTTTCTGGTTAGTTTCTCCCCATCCGCTGCATCTTTTGAAAAATTCAAAAATGAATTCGATAGAGCTCAAAAATTTGTGAAGGTTATAAAGGGGTTTGGGTTGATAGGGTAGCAATTAGGCTCTAGCTAAATATAGATCTCGCAACCGTATTGTCATCCTAGCGAATGCAAGGATCTAGGTTAATCCAGTCTGAAAAGTCCATATACACACAACTGACGCTATAGCGTCAGTTGTGTGTATAATAAAAAGAGGATTTTAGGAAAAGTAAAATGAGCACCTCTATTTTTTATGGAAAAATTGGCTAATTTTATTAAACACTCTCCTGAAAATAAAAAAAGTAGGGACTTTTAAATTATTAACTTTCCACGCACGATTGAGTTCTGTCCACCCCCTAATTCTTTGTTTTAGACTACTTGCGCTAGAGCCACCATCTCTCATTGTTACAAGTGTCTCTGGTAAATATTTTACTTTTATTTTATTTATTTTTAATTGTCTTAAAATAAATTCATAATCAGCAGCGAGAGAAAAAGATGTATCAAATATTTTTTCATTTTTTTCATAAACTTTTCGCCTTAAGAAAAGTGTTGGGTGGGGAATTATCCATCCGTAATTGAGTTTATCTTCTTGGTATTCCTCAGCTTTCCAATATCTGGTTTGCTTACTAGAATCTTCATTGTTTACATAAATCAAATCTCCGTAAACTGCATCTAGATCAGGATTTTCTAGAAAGGTTTTACTTACCTTATGTAACACATCTTTTGCATGATAAAAATCATCAGAATTTAGTATACCTACAATATCTCCAGTTGCCATTCTTACTCCCTTATTCATGGCATCATAAATACCTTTATCTGGCTCCGAGACTAATTTAATATTTAGTTTGTCTTGGTAACTAAGAATAATATCCTTCGTATTGTCGGATGAATTTCCATTAATAATAATATACTCTAAATCGGAATAGCTTTGTGCTACCATACTATCAAGCGTGTCTTTGATAGTTTTTGATGAATTATATGTGGGTGTGATTACTGAAATTTTCATACTTAAATATATTTGAATACTCTATAAAGAATGCGAGTTAAGATATTTGGTGTCGGTAAATTGTTATCCTGTATCTCTTTTTTATACAAAGAGTTGTTAAGGTCCCCTAATGAATCTCCTCTTTTCATAAAGATAACCGTCTGTATTGGCATGTATTTAAATTTAGATTGTTTTATTTTGGCTATTCTAAAGAAAAAATCTAAATCTGCACATATTTTAAATCTATCATGCCTAAAACCTCCTACCGTATCATATATTTTTCTTGAAAATATCATGCTTGGCTGTATTGCTGGCATACATCCGCGTTTTAGAAAAAATTTTCCAAATCTTCTACCTTTTCCAAATTCAATCTTATTATTATGGATAAAAAAGTAATTGCCGTCGGAATAAATAACATCATAGTTATTTTGTGTCTGATTGCACATTTTCTCTAATTCAGGGGGTATTATTCTGTCATCTGAGTTTACCCAGGTTATATATTGTCCTTTGGATATCTTTATTCCTTGATTTATTGCACCATACATTCCTGTTTTTTCTTTCTGGTGTAATAATTTTATATGCGGATATCTGTTTATTATCTCAATGGAATTATCGGTTGAACCCCCATCGACTATGATGTGTTCGAAGGGGATTGTTAGCTTACTAATAGATATAATGTTATCTTCGATATACTGATCGTTATTTAAATTCGGTGTGATTATGGTAATCATTTCTATTTAGCTACCTTTTAATATGTTTTCAATAAAATATATTTAGAACTATTTCCTAGCTTATGTTTTGTTATTAAATATTTTTCAGAATGAATATAGTTAGTTTTTAGATAAGGTCTCTTTTAATCTTTCTAAATCAGCATCCATCATCATTTTTACCAAATTCTCAAATTTTACCTTAGATTCCCAACCCAGGATTTCTTTAGCTTTTTCTGATTTTCCTTGGAGCGTGAATAATTCAGACGGTCGCTTAAATTGTGGATCAATGATAATGTATTTTTCCCAATCAGTAATACCAACATGATTGAATGCAACCTCACAAAATTCCCTAATCGAATGAGTTTCTCCTGTTGAAATTATAAAGTTGTCTGGTTTTTCTTGTTGCATCATGAGATACATAGCTTCTACGTAGTCTCCTGCGAAACCCCAGTCTCGTTTACTATCAAGATTGCCTAGGCGTATTTCCTTTGCTAATCCAAGTTTAATTCTGGCGATTCCGTCTGTAATTTTTCTTGTTACAAATTCTTTTCCTCTTATTGGACTTTCGTGATTAAATAAAATTCCATTGCAACAGAACATACCGTAACTCTCTTTATAGTTGTTTGTTATCCAAAATCCGTATAATTTAGCGATTGCATAAGGGCTTCTTGGGTGAAATGGAGTTTCTTCACTTTGAATTCCGTCAATATGGCTGTTTCCAAACATTTCTGATGTTGATGCCTGATAAAATTTTGTTGTAGGAGAGAAAAATTTGATAGCATTAAGCATGTAGAGAACTCCTAAGGCGTTTATTTCGGTTGTGAGAGTCGCCTGATCCCATGAAGCCCCAACAAAAGATTGTGCTCCCAGATTGTATACTTCATCTGGTCTAATTGATTTGATTATGTTGATTAAAGAGGCTTCATCTGTTAGATCTCCAGTTATGTAATTTACCCGATCTGTAATTCCGAGATAATCAAGATTTGAAAAATTTGGATTTGTATGTCTTCTTATTAGCCCATAGACTTCATATCCTTTATCTAATAATAATTTTGCTAAATATGGTCCGTCCTGCCCCAAAATACCTGTAATTAAAGCTTTTTTCATAATTTAAATATTGAAATAAATAATTATTTTAATATATCATAATAAAGTTCCAAAGTCTCTTTACTTGTCTTTTCCCAAGAGAATTTTTTTAGCTGTTCTCTGCCTCTCAATATTAAATCTTGTCTTAGGTTTTCATCATTTAAAACTTTTCTAACAGTTTCTAAGATGCTTTTATTGTTTAGGGGATCGAAATATAAGGCTGCGCCTCCTCCTATCTCAGGTAAAGATGAGGTGTTTGATAATACAGCTGGGCAGTCACACGCAAAAGCTTCTAATACAGGTATGCCAAAACCTTCGTATAGAGTAGGGAATACGAAGCACTTAGCATTTTGATATAGATATGCAAGTGAATCATCATCCATTGAGTATTGGAAGATTTGTTCTTTGATTTTTAATTTTTCAAATAAATCAATTTCCTTTTTTGAAAAATTATTTTGTTTTGAATATCCTCCGCCAACAACGATGTTCAAGTTTTTATCATTGTTTAATAATTCAGATATTGATTCTATAAAAAAAATAAAGTTTTTATAGTTTCCTCTTGCCCCAACAAATAGAATATAATTTTGTGGAAGGTTGGGGATGTTGAACTGTTTATTTGTTGTGGGTTTAAGTGAGTTACCGAGATAAATTACTTGTATTTTTTCGTCTGGGACATTGTAGTGTTTTATAATATCTCTCTTTGTGTTTTCTGATATTGCAACTATTTTTGTTGCTTTTTGTATAAGTTTTTTCTTATATGCTACTGTTTTTCCAAAATCTAATTTGAAATATTCAGGGTAGGTTTCATGAATCATATCGTAAACAGTTAGGACGAACGGCTTATTTTTTAAATATTTCAAAAAGTAAGGGGAATAATATGTGGGGTGAAATATGTCAAAATTTTGTTCTTTCAAAGCTCTTTTTACTAAATTTATGTTGCTATTTTTATCAAAAGCTTCAATAAGTTTTATTATTTTTCGCTTTATTTTTGTATTCGGTTTCAGAAAGCTTTTTCTAGATAAATCTTTTTCAAAAAAAGGTCTAATGTTTTTTAGGTACTCATTTTCTGTGTCTCTAATAGGTGCTTGATATGTAATATTCTCTATGGTATTAAAGTAATAAAAAAGTTCAGAAAAATATCGTGAAATCCCTCCATACTTTTGAGCTTTAAATATTTGAGTGTCGAATAAGATTTTCATATTTGTATTTCTATTAACTGACCAGAATAGTCAACTCAGATTTAAGTATTTCAGAGTATTTATCCATTGTACTGTGATATGTCAGAACATCATAATAAAAAATATTTTCGTTATCAATTCTATCGATTAAGTTATTTATCTTGTCTTCGTTGTTCATGTCTATTATTTCAATCGGGTTACCAAAATTATCGTAAAATAACGCTTCCCTGTAGCCATAATTTCGTAATAACTTCCACATTTCCTTAGGGTCTTGATTGTTTCTGCGGTAAAGTTCAGGCGTAAACTCAAAAAAAACTAAAGGTTTCGTCTTCTCTATGAATTCTTTTCCGCTAGTCAAAATATTTATTTCAAAACCATCGGTATCTATTTTTACGATATTAGAATTTTCAAAATCTTTATTTTCTTCAATAATTTTATCCAAAGTCTTTATGTTAATAGGTGTTTTGTTTTCATTGCTCTTTAATTCGCTTTTTAAAATACTTGCAGTTCCATCGGTCCTGTTAATAAAAAATTCTTGCCCGCTTTCGATCCCGCAATAATTTTTTGATATTTTGATAATGTTGTCTGGGCCGAATGTTGTGATGTTTTTTTCTAAAAAAGGTAAATATTCTATGTCACCCTCAATACACAAGAAGTTTCCGTTAATTTCATTTGTAATAAAAAATACTGTGTCGCCGATGTTTGCTCCAATATCAATTAGAAAAAGCTTATTATCAATTTCCTTAATTTTTTTGCAAATACGAGTTAGTGCCCTGTCGTATTTTGGGTACAAATAATAATATATTGGAAGTCTGTGTGATAGATTTAGAAATAAGGATTTGTTTTCCAAAGGCATCCATATTTCTGGATCGAATTTGATAAAAAATTTTTTCCATATATAATATATCGCTTGATAAAATAGCGACCCATTCTTTTGTTTGAGGCCAATAAGATAATTTCTATACATATATACGGTTAATTTTGTAACCCAATTTCTATTCATCTCTCTCATGATGTTTTATTCTTTATCAATTGATATAATTTTTTAGTTAAATCAAACAATCCAATCTTTTTTAAAACTATTTTGACTAAGTAATTTCTTCCAAAAATATTTACATTTTCATAATCGTCGCAAATTGTTAATGTATTGGGGCTATTTAATACTAAAGGAAAATTAATTTCTTCAGAAGGAAAATTAGAAAGGTTGTCATTTTTATTTAATGTGTGCGTTCCCCCTATACCAAAGCCAATATTAGATACTAGATTTACTTTTGGTGCAATGGAAAAATTTTTATTTTTCCACATGGTATAAACAAGTTGATAGTCCCAAGTATTAATTTTTTTAAGATATACATCATTAAATTTTTCTAACCAATATTTTTGAACGTATATATTTGACCACATCTTAATTTCACCATTCTTTATAAAAGCTGGTAAATCCGCGATATTAAAGTCGTATTTTGTCCACGAACGTTTCCAAGTGGCCCAACCCCAAATGTGTGGTATTTGTGAAAAATAGTAGCTTCCTGCGGGTTTTAATTTTTTTGGCAAAAAATTATTTCCAGAAATCATAAAAATTTTATTATCAAGACGGTAATGATCTAATAGTTCCTCACAATATTTAAAGAAAGATGGATGTGGGAGGCAATCATCTTCTAAAATTATACCTTCCTCGACATTTTCAAAAAACCATGTTATGGCACCGCTTACGGCTTTTCCGCAACCTAGATTCTCCTCTCTGAATAAAGTTTTAACTTCGCATTCCCAATCTATCTTATCGATTATTTTTCTTGTTTCTTCACATAGTTCTTTTTCGTTAGCTATATTTTTTCTTGGACCGTCGGCAGCTATAAATAGCTTTTCTGGTTTTGCAACTTTAATAGCCTCAAAAACTTTTTTTGTAGTTTCTTGTCGGTTGAAAATTATAAACAAGACAGGTGTTTTCATTTATTTTGGGTTAAATATTGACTTCAATATTAAGTTGGACTGATTTCTCGACTTTTTAAAAAACAATATTCCAAAAGTAGATATTGAATATGCAACGAAGGTAGCAACTGCCCCACCAGCAATTCCAATTTTTGGTATTAATATTAAATTCAGCACAATATTTACAACAGCTCCCAGTAAAGTGCTATAAAAAGTAATTTTAGCCATATTTTTTGCTAATAGATATTGACTAACCGCTACACCTAAAAATACAGAAATACCAGCCCAAATATAAATTTGTAAAACCGGAACAGCTTTTATGTATGCCGCTCCAAATAATATTTTAATTATTGGATAAGCAAATGTTGTTGCAAAGACGGCAATTATAAAGGAAATCCAAAACATTAAAGAGTACAGTTTTTTCAATCTGCTCTCAAATAATTCCTTGCTCGTATTCATTGCCTTTACTATTGAAGGAAAGACAGATGTGCAAATAATCATCGGAAAGAAATACCAAACCTCAGACAACTTCACTGCCGCCGCGTAAATTCCAACTTGCTCATTACCAAGCATGTTCTTAATCATCACCTGGTCTATTTTCATGTATATACCTATCGCTACTGTTGAAAGCATTAAAGGCCAGGAATCTTTTAAGATAGATTTTGCAATTTCTTTGTTGAATTTCCAGTCTCTTATATGGTTGCCGAATTTTCTGTAATTAAATAGGAGAATTATACCATAAATAGATGATTCAACCAAAAATATGAGTGTAAGCCAAAAAATACCTTTATTTAGAAAAATAACAGATAGTTTTAATATTGCAGATGTTATATTTGATGTTACCTGAGCTGTGACAACTTTTTTTGATAGTACTTGAGATTGAAAATATATTTCAACAATATTAAAAGCTTGGGGAATAAAGTTGAGTGAAAAAATCCAGATTAGGCCGAGTGTGAAAATATCTTTTGTTGTGAAAAGGGAAACAATGAAAACACTCACAATAGCGAGTATGCTCCCTATGATTTTTATATAAAATCCAGTTCCTATCAGCTCATCTTTTTTGTTGTGATCTTTAATTATTTCCCGACTCACGATTCCATCTATTCCAAATGAAGCTAGGAAACCAAAAAGTCCAACGAAGCTTGTAACATAGCTGAGAAGTCCATAATTTGATGGTCCTAAGTATCTGGCAATATATATTCCAACAAAGAAGGAAATCCCTAGGGTAAAAAATCTCCCAAAAAACATCCAACCTGTATTTCTTAGGTATTTCTGAAAACCAGCGTGTTGCCATTTTTCTTTTAGGTATGAGAGGGAAATGAGAGGCATAAGTTTGATTAAGTAGGGTATATTGTAGCACGGGGGCAGTAGTTAGTCATTAGTCCTTAGTTCGTAGTTTTTGTGATTAGTATGTAGAAAATACAAGACATAAATCGGCAAATGTTGATATTTTAATCTGTTGTGGTAGATTGATGGAGTGAAGGAGCGGGTGCTCCCTAAACAGCCACTTGTCCGTCAACATCGGGACATGGGACACGGACAGGTGGCAATTAAATGGTGTGGGTACAAGATAACGAGTCATTTGATTTTCGAGATTTCAGATTAGTGTTCATGACATTTACACGAGGATGGCTTCGCGATAAAATCTCTTCATTCGCTTGTGCCCACACCACCAGTTCTTTTTGTTTCTTACTTCACAGCCGCAAAATTTGTGGCTGTTTTTGTTTGTCAATTCTTGCATTTGCTTTTATTTTTGTGGTTTGGTATAATATTAGTACACATTGGCCATCCGCCTCGGCGGACAGTGCCTCCGAGAAACCCCGCAGAAATGCGGGGTTTCGTTATGGTTATAAGAGCTCCTTATATTTGTTTGTAATTTGAATGAATTCTTTACGTTGAATTGAACCGAGAAACCTTCTGAATCTTTTTATATCTATAACTTTAGATTGTGAAAGAATAACCCACGATTGAGGGTCAATTTTTGAGTAAATTTTGTGATAGTAGTTTCCTTGTTTTTCTTTTGTTGTAAGGGGTAAGCACAAGAAAGTTGTTGCTGTATATTTCCTTATAACCAAAACAGGTCTTTCAAAGTTTTCCCCGTGTCCGTTTTGTTCGCTACCGACATTTAGCCCGATTGAACACCACCAGATTTGTCTTTCATTTACGTGGAACGTTTGTTCGTCAGAGTCTATTTTCTTTTTTAAAATATTCCAATTATCAAAATCTTTTTGCATAGAAAAATTATAACATGAAATTTGACAGTGTGTAATAGAAATTAGAGAAAAGAAAAAGGGTTCAGGGAATTAACTTGGATTCCCGTATTCACGAGAATGACAAAGGAGGTGGGGTGTTCGTCTGCGTGGTCTGCGTCTAGTCTGCGAAGGTCTGCGAGGATGGTACTCCATCCTACACTAATGACTAACGACTACCCATATGCTATGCTACTTGCTATGGATACATTTAAAAATATTTTGAAGTGGGGGATGTGGGGTTGTATTTTTGCAATACCTTTTGTTCCTCTTTATGTAGCGAACACAATGTTCTTCCCTTATATATCTGGAAAGAACTTTCTTTTTAGGGTTTTAGTAGAAATTGCTCTTGGGCTTTGGGTCGCTTTAGCAATTGTTGATAAACAATACAGGCCGAAGCGTTCATGGCTTATCGCTTCATTTTTTATTTTCACAGCTGTCATAGCTCTCGCTGATTTTCTTGGTGTAAACTCATTAAAAAGTATTTGGAGTAACTATGAACGAATGGAAGGTTTGGTTACAATTCTTCATTTGTTGGCCTTCTTTACGGTGCTTTGTTCTGCACTTTCAGAAAAAATGTGGAGATATCTCACATGGACTTCTTTTGGCGCAGCTTCCATTGTTGGCTTTATAGCTTTAGGGCAAATTGGAAAAGTTGGAGGAAGAATAGATGCAACTTTAGGCAACTCAACATATCTTGGTGGATATATGCTTGTTCACATTTTCTTGATTTTGTATTTTATTCTTCGAAGAATTCATCTGGGGATAAAAAAACAGGAAGAAAAATGGATAGTTGCTTCATATTCTGTTCTCGCACTTTTCTTTACGGTGGTGATGTATTTTACAGGAACTCGAGGTTCACTTCTTGGTTTTCTTGGAGGGGTAATTGTTACGGCTATTGTTTTGGCTATTTTTGAAAAAAGTCATAAAGGTTTAAGAAAGATTTCTATTGGGATTTTAGTTTCAGCAATTCTTTTAGTTTCTTTTCTTGCTTCTGTGCGTGGTACAGAGTTTGCAAAAAGTCGACCAATTATTGACCGATATAGTGCCATTGCAACATTAGATTTGAAATCTTACGCAGAAAGTGCTGGTTTTGCGCGATTTACTCTTTGGAATATGGCGTGGCAGGGAGTAAAGGAAAGACCGCTCCTTGGATGGGGTCAAGACAACTTCCCATATGTTTTTGCAAAATATTACAATCCAAAAATGTATGCTCAGGAACAATGGTTTGACCGAACCCATAATGTATTTTTTGATTGGCTTATTGCAGGTGGTTTTCTGGGCTTAATTTCTTATCTAGCGATTTTTGGAGTAGCTTTATGGCTTTTGTGGAAAAGAAAAGAATTCGAAGTTTGGGAAAAGGCAGTTTTCACAGGTTTAATTACAGCGTATTTTATCCACAACTTCTTTGTGTTTGATAACCTTACGAGTTATATTTTGATTGCCATTGTGCTTTCATATATACATATAAAATCAGCGGAAGATATTCCACCCTTTGCAAATGCAAAAATGGACATGGAAAAGCTCACCGCTTATTCATACATTCCTCTTATATTAATTCCTATTATGATTTGGAGTGTAAGTGCAAATGGATACATGGCAAATAAGGCCTTGTTAGGTGCACTTATGAATGCACAAAATCCGAAAGCTACACCAGATTATGTGATGGCTGAATTTAAAAATGTTATTTCATATAATTCATTTGGAAACAAGGAGGCAAGAGAGCAGATTTTAAGTACAGCTCCTCGTTTTATGACACAAAAAATACCACAAGAAAAAAGGGTAGAATGGTTTAACTTCACTGTGGATGAGGCACAGAAACAATTTGCACAAGATAATGATCCTCGAACATTAATTATTTTGGGTGGTTTTTTTGCTTCCTTGGGTTCATATGATAATGCAATAAAAACCCTTGAAGATGCAGATAAATTATTCCCAAACAAACCAACATTACTTGTTACTATTTCTAGGATTTATTCTGCAAACAAGAATGATGTGAAGGCAAAGGAAATATTAAATAGGGTTATTGAAATGGTTCCTGAATATGGTGAGGCAAAAGTGGCACTTGCTGAAATCTTAGTGAAAGAAGGGGATTTGAAATCTGCAAAAGAATTGTTGATGAGTAATGCCACATCCACATACCCTATTGTTAGTGAAAAAATTATTACTGCTTTTGCAGAAAAAGGTGATTGGAATTTTGTGGCTGATATGTTTAAAGTGAGAATATTAAATATGGGAAGTGATTTAACATACGAGAATAATGCATCTCTTGTTGTGGCCTATGATAAGGCAGGAAGAAAAGACGAGGCGATTGCAGAGCTTGAAACGATGAAGATTCGTTTTCCTGACAAGGCAACAACTAGCGAAGCACAAATACAGATTTTGAAGAATGGAGGGGATATTACGAGATAATCCTATTTGTGCCCATGTCCTCATCTTTCTGTGTGAATTTTGCGATTGTCCGCAAGGACAGTACTCTGGCCTGCTGTGGATAACTAAGCTTGACAAAATGATAAAGTTTGCTATACTGTATGTATATGTGAGTTGCGCTAGTGCGTATTCATTAAATAAATATCGCGAAAAACCTGCCTTTTGGTGGGTTTTTTGTTTGGTAGATTTTTAAGAAGACCTAGGGTCGACTATAAAAATCACCACCCCGCCCATCTTTTTGTATTTATGGGCGGGGCTAGTTTATTGTGCTTTACTTGTATTTATTTTGTTAACTTTGCTATAATCAAGATAGGTTTGTGAATATTGGCGACTAACGGCTGCACTCACATTATATTGATATTTATTGGAGACCGCACCCGTTAGTCACCTATGTTTGGAAAACTAAAACACTTCACTTTTTAAGTGAAGTGTTTTTAGTTTTTGATTTTTTCATTATAAATACTGGATCCCCGGAGTACCGAGGATGACACAAAATATAGTCATGATACAGTCACAAATATTTTTCTGCTGAAAAATTTTCTGACCACGACTCACTCGCCGTCGCTCGCTCCGTCCTTGTGCCCAGAAACTCTTCTGAGCTCACCTTATTTTATGTCAATTTTACATTTTACATTTTTAATTTTACATTAATTTGCTATTTACTTTTGTTAAAATAAATTTTTTACTATTCTTTTGTTAAAAAACTGATTTTGATTTTTTTTACCTATAAAAAGAGAATTTAGAAAATAAATTTATTATATTTTATTAAAATTATATTTTACATTGAAGAATATAGATAAAATATGAGTATAAAATATTTTTTATTTGCAAAATTTTTATTAAAAAATTATTTTTTTAATAAAAATTTTGCAAATAAAAAATAAAAAAGTTATCCACAGTTTTTTTATCAAAAATGTTTGTAATAAAATTAAAATGTATGAGATAATATATGTAAGTTCGCAATAGGAAGAGGTCACCTACTGCACTTGTTAAAAAATAATTTTAATCCGTTGTCGCAAGGCATTGGACAAAAAATAAAATGGCAAAAAAGAAAGCTGCAAAGAAGAAAGTTGCAAAGAAGCCAGCTAAGAGAAAGGCTGCAAAAAAGAAAGGAAAGAAATAATATTTCTTCTTTATCTAACGAAAAACTCCGTGACGCGGGGTTTTTTGTTTATCCTACTAAGTTTTTGACATCAGAATTTTATGCTCCGCCAGTACTCTGGCGGGGCAATGCCAAAAAGTTTGGAGGATTGGTTACAACCTAGCCCTCCCTACCCATTTTGCGCCATTTCTGCTAATATAATGAAACTATGCTGAAATGGATATTTGGAGACAAAGATGAAAAATTAATAAAGGAATACGCCAAAACCGTTGAAGAAATCAACGCTCTAGAAACAGGTCTAGTTAATCTTTCTGACACACAACTAAAAGAGAAAACAGAGGAATTGAAAAAGGAACTTGTAGATGGGGCCGAACTTAATGAAGTTTTGGCACGGGGTTTTGCTTTGGTAAGAGAAGCCTCTCGTCGTACTCTACAAGAAAGACATTATGATGTGCAGCTTATTGGAGGAATGCTTTTGAATGATCATAAGATTGCTGAAATGCGTACAGGAGAAGGAAAAACTCTTGTTGCAACTTTGCCTGTATATTTAAATGCATTAACAAGTAAAGGTGTCCATGTGGTTACAGTAAATGATTATCTTGCACGACGTGATGCTGTGTGGATGGGCCAAGTATATTCTTTACTTGGTCTTTCTGTAGCTGTTATTAATCATGATTCTTCATATATATATGATCCCGCACATAAAGAAGCTGATAATGAAAGGGATCAAATTGGTTCTTATAAAATAAAATATGAATTTTTGAGACCGTGCACGAGACACGATGCATATATGGCTGACATTACTTATGGAACAAATAGCGAATTTGGTTTCGACTATTTGCGAGACAATATTGAATATGAACAAAAAGATTTACGTCAGCGAGAATTAAATTATGCTGTTGTGGATGAAATTGACTCTATA
>Ga0268283_1000579_pt1 | contig 22579 bp, 14 predicted proteins | sample saktaG_13_FD_190140 | JGI IMG/M metagenome (GOLD analysis project Ga0268283, IMG submission 190140) | Saline water microbial communities from Sakinaw Lake, British Columbia, Canada - sak_2013_06_06_36m | ecosystem: Environmental > Aquatic > Non-marine Saline and Alkaline > Saline ... | reverse complement strand
CATTTTCTGCATAAGGAGCAGGGACAAAATTGTCGTAGTTCTCCACACCGATCACCAATGCAACTGCATTGGGTCGGTGCATTTTTGATGGTGAAACCTGTTGTATGTCAATCACATTACCAAAATTTGCAGTCATTCGCGCCGAATTCACCTCAAAGCGGGCAACCTGTTTTTGCAGTTTATTGATGTCGGCTTTTACAGTGAGAATAACAGGGTCGGGTGGTTTTCGGTCGAGTGTCACAGGCAGTTGTTGGTCAACCAGCACTCCGCGATGATACTCATTGCTCATAGTCAGGAATAACGGCAAGTTACCAGAGCAAGAGACCCTTTTATTTGGACTAACAGTGATCCAGAATTCTTTGACTTCTCCAATACCGAGGTTGCCCAGAACACCCTCCCCATCTGGAACAAATATATTCTGATCTCTCGATTTAATGTTATACTTTGTGTTTAAAGATATGTTCTGCCCCTGGTTTTGAACTATGATTTTTACCTTTACCATTTCACCTGCCTGCAATTTCCCATCTTGACTTATTGCTGCGGTTCCTTCCCCAATATCTACAATTTTAATTCCCGAAAAGGCAAGTTTAGGTTCCAAGTACTGTAGGGTATTTACATAAAGGATGGCTGGATCCATGTCATAACCAAAGCGCTCCTTGATTTCTATGGTAAGTTTATGCTCAGCCGCTTTAACATTCAAATCAGCAGAAACCGGAATAATGATGCGTTTATGCTCATTAGGAAGCAGAAATGGTATTGCACCAACATTACCTATAGTCAAATTAGGATCATTGATATTATCTGTTACCGAAATCTTCAGCTCCTGTGCAGGTCCTTTTCCTTCATTCCTGATATCCAAAGTGATCTTAGTTTTTTCATTGGCTTCAATGATGCCGTTGTTATTGTCATCATTGAATTGCAGATCTGCATATAATATAGGAGGCAATCCTTGCTTATATTCCGACTTAATGAAAAGCTGTGTGGGTTTGCTTTTACCGGAACCTGCTTTTTGGGAGAAGGAAGGAGAAAGTAAACCAACAAATACGATAAGAATGAAAAATGCTTTCATAATTAATTTTTTTTCATTGACAATATTTCGTTAAAATTAGCAAAACATATTAAAAAACCCCAGTCCGAAAAAAAGCTCAATCTTTTCCTTACCTTCTATGCATATGTCCCTATTTCCCGATATCTGGTTTTTCATCGGGGTCCCTGTGCTCAAATTCTTTGACCGGAAAATATTGTACCGTGCCGGGTACAAAGGTAAGCGGCCTGGTATGTTTAAGATCAATACAGTTATATGTCAATGTGTTTGAATAATCGATAAAAAAGATCGTCGTAGCTCCAGGTTGTTTGCCATTTGGTTCAGTATCCTCGATGTATAAATTTAAAGAATAATTCAATGTAGTATATTTACCTTGCCACTCTGCCGAGGTCCAAATTTTCCATCCGCCAGTGCCATCCTTCAGATTTTTATCATACAAACATTTTGTAACCGCAATCTTCAGTTTGTTGGGCGAACTGGTACAGGCCATTGCCATCTCCCTCGACCAGTATTGACCAAGTTTCTCAGCCTTTTCATCCTGGCACTGTGAAAAAACGGAACTGCAGAGTAAAACACCTGTCACTATCAGAATTAGAATCCTTCTTTTCATTGTATTAGGTTTATTTTTGAAAATGAATATCATCTTAAATCAACTTTCATATTGTTCTTATCAAGAAAAATGCGATAGATTTTCCACGGAAGGCTTAAGGTCATACTTTTTCTGGTCAAAGTTTCTTTGCCCAGATTTGCTGCATTGGGCACCATTTTCTTTGATGTAATGCTATCGTTACCACCGGGCTTTCCATTTGCCGGATTACCGTATACATCGGTAACAGTGGTAGATTTGATTTGGATGTTAAGATTACATCTTGCAGAATCAGCCATACGCGTAAGATTCTTAACAATCTGGTTAAGATAGGCAACCCAAAGGGTTTGTTTACAATCAGTTCCATGAAAATCCTTTAATGGTGTTGTTCTATTTCCCTCATGCATTTGGTAATAGAATTTATAGTGGTCGTAAGAACAAAGGTTATGTGGAAAAAAGAACCCATTTCCGATGAATTTTCCCTTGTTGAGACATACCAGACTTCCATCAATTAAAACTGCTTTCTGCTGGTATTTTTGAGTTTCAAAGATTGTTTTTTGGAGATTAATATGCTTATCGTGTTCCGCTGCACCTTCTTTATTGGAATATGTAAGTTTAACGCGAGAATTCAAAGGTATTGTGTCATGTAGATTCACTATTGGGAACCCCATGAGTACGATTATTTCCTTACTCGGCAATCTTGCAAATTTTATGAGTTTTGAATTTTCAGTAGAATCGGAAATGAATGCAATAAAACTATAATCATTTAGGTTTGTGAACATCTCTGATTTATTCATTCCAGATTTTAAATGGAAATCATTGCTAAAATATAATGAATCTCCCCGTGATAAGGCATTTAATGCTGTGGCTCGGGAAATTGCCTGTGACAGTGCGATGGAGTCTTCGTAACCCGGATCAGAGATGCCAATCATATACATTGTATCAGCAGATTCTTGAATAGATTCAGAGAACCAGGATGGCAAAGTACATTTTATTCGAACTACGGATGACTTGTCATTCTTATCTGAAAAGTAGTTTATGAGTTCTTTTTCGGTATCAATCCAGGTCTTCTTTTTTAAAGCGGAATCGCTTTCAGCACCAAGTTTATTCATTTCCTCTTCAAAGGTCCTTTTGAATTTCTCGTAATTATAATCTACCTTCAATAGTTTAGTAGTTTCCAATTCAGATGACTTATAGTCTGATAAAAGAAAGATGATACTGTCATTTTTTTTACTGCGATAATTAGAATCGTTCTTTTGTAACGCAGAGTCTCTGATAGCACCGGATTTAGCCATCTCCTCCTCAAAGGTCTTTTTGAATTTCTCGTAATTATAATCAACCTTTAATGGCTTATTATGGCTTAATTTAGATGACTTGCAACCTGGAATAGAAAAAAATATGCAAAAGGTTGCAAAGGTTACATATATGATGACATGAATTTTTTTCATGATTTGTGGATTATTGATGGCTGCTGTTTTTTAAAAGATATTGCGTAGGATCGATATCTTTTAACTGATCATCCTGGTTTAAAGAGTCCCATGGACAAATACAATAATGATATTTCAAACGGTTGCGAATGTCTGTATCACCTTTGTTGGCAATTTCTGTATCACCCTTTACAAATCCAGTCAGCAGTTTTTCCGCATTCCAGCGATTATGTTCCATTTTCCCGATAATCGTACCGATGGAGGATGGCTTTTTCAGAGAATCAAATAATGTTGTACATTTATTTTTTTCCAGATAGGGTCGCTTAATATCCTTATAGTGACGAGCATGATATCGGTTTGAATCCTTATCACTGTCGGTCAGTCTTTCCCAACCATTATTCTCATTGAATTTCTTCTTACCTGTTTGATCCAACCAGCTTTCATAAATTTTCTTTGCATAGTTATCGTCAACTTCTTCCTTATCCTCAATAATAGTTTTCTTATTTAAGTATATGCCAATGTATTTAGGCCGGATATTGATCTTTTGCAAAAAATCCTTATTTTTTGCAGCCAATAATAAATCTTGTTGGAGGCTTTCTGTTGTCAGAATAGCGACAATTTCTGGTGTTGATTGATTTTTTAATCTGTCGAATAAAAATTGGCGCAATTGAAGGCTTCTTTGCATACATTCACTATCCCCCGGTGCTGTGACAAAGCAAACCAGAATATCTGCAACATTAAAATTGGCTTTGAGTTGAATTAATTCTTCCATATCGATTAACTCCATCTCAATAATTTCTGATAGAAATGGCTGCTTGATCTTCAGTGTCTGGACTTTTTCCTTTATTGCATAATCTACCAAGGTTACTTTGAGCTTTTTCAAATTTGGAAAGTGATACATATGAGCAGCCTCAATCAGAATCTTTTGCCCCAGCGAGCCAAGCCCAGAGATAAGAATATGAGATGCAGGGGCATTTTCATTAAGTAATTCAGTATTTTTAGCAGGGTTATGAGCATCTATAATTTTTGCTGCAACAATCTGTTCAGGGTCGAAAGCATGAAAGTCAATCTCTCTCTTTGATGTTTTATCCTCAGTGGGCTCAGCTATCTGAAAATCTTTGAACATACGGAGGTTGTAAAAATCTTCAAGCTTAATCGTCACTCTGACAGGATCGGCAGTTGAGCGCTCAACAGAAAGCAAGGATTTTACATTTTTCGCAATCGTTAAGTTAACATTATCTTTAGAATCCATGGCAACGATATGTTGTGCATGATAAATATTGGCCTTTTCCAACGTTACCTCTTCATTGATTTTTCCTTTTAATAACCTGACGGTTGAAGAGTATTTATTATTATGCAGTTCCTCTGGTTCCATATTTTCGTCAATAACTACAATTTGAGCTTTCCCCCAGTGTCCGTTATTCGCTTTATCTAAGTCGTTGATTAATTGCCTTGTCAAATCAGTAAAGCCGCAGAAAATAAAATGATTGCGAAAGCGGTGGATTCGAAAATTATCTAACTTGTTTGTAAAGAAATGTACCAAAACGTTCAAAATGGTCGCTGCCAACACGAGTGGCATGAGAAACCTGGCAATATTGAATAAAACCGGAACTCTTAATACTTCTGCAGGATAGCCACCCAGGTTTAACAATTGCAGTGTGAGATACAAAGATGTCCAGAATGAGATATGTTTGCCCTCAAAGGCATAATATTGGTACCAGCCGACTATACCACAAAATAGGGCAGTCAGAAATCCAGCGACTAAAAAGATATTCAGCCAGTTTTTTGAATCAAATATCTTTTTCATATCAGGATAATTTAGCTATATACTTTTGTATTAGTGCGTTAAAATTTGGCAGGAACTATTTTAATCCATCATCAATACAATGGCAAATGTTAATAATTTATATGGTTAATATTTTACTATTTGGTCTTCTATTTTTTGGATCTGCGGAAAATGATGCAGATATCGTGTTACCAGTATTTTCAATACACCATATACCAGTATGATCACGATCATGGCGATAACGCCACCAATGATTTCTCCGGCAATAATCACCAAAAAGATCTCAAGGGGATGGGCATGAATGCTTTTCCCCTGGATAAACGGGTCGTAGAAAATATTATCCAGAATGATCACAGCCAGCATGCCCAATCCGATTTTGATGGCTACGATATCCAATCCGCCAAACACACCGGCACTGATACAGGAGGTTAGTCCGATTACAATACCCGACATTACCCCGATTACCGGCCCGATGTAAGGTATCACATTCAGAAAACCTGCGAGTACGGCAATAACAATGGCTCCCTTTACCCCCAGGACCGATAAAATGATCGCATAAGATATCATGACGGCCAGTGTGTCCATGATAATTCCGAGAACGTATCTTGAAATCAATAAACGGCTTTGCTCCAGGAATCCTTCTGTATCGCTTTTATAACTCTTTGGTACCATCTTCAGGATAAAATTATGGATGACGCTAAAATCATAAAGAAGGAACCACGAGATAAACAGGACGGAGAAAAGATTAAAGAAAAACGACCCGGTAAATGCCAGTATGTCCGAACCCAGTTTTGATAACTGGTTGTAGTCGGCCATCGCCATCGCTTTCTCCTTGATGAATGTTACCAGCGTGGCATCGCTGGCCATGATGCCCATTTTGCGCAGGTTGATCTCTATCCAGGTGATCTCTGTCTGGTAATGTGCAAACAATCCCGGAAAATTGATGGAGGCAATGGCATTGGCCTGCTCCAGGAACAACGGGACCAGGATAAAAAACAGTCCTGCGAAAAGTCCGAGAAAAACCAGCAGGGTGAATGAAACACTAAGCGCTTCAGGAATTTTAAACTTTCCGAATGATATTTTGTTCAATAACTTTACCAAAGGGGAACCTGCAATGGCTACCAGCATGGCAATGGCCACCAGTACGACCATTTCAAAAAAATACCACAACAGGAAGATTATGACTCCTGCCAGCAGGAGATTCCGAATATGACGGGGGGTAAACCAGGGTTTGTTCATTTTTCGGGTATTAAATGCAATAGATTGTCAGTTATGGTTTTCTAACATGTATGTTTCCAATTCATCCAGAGTAACTTTTTTATTGCCTATATAGGTTTTGAGGAAGCAGACCTGGCCGTTGGCTTGGCTTAATAGATGTAAGCCATCTTGCTTGATGTATCTTGTAGTGCAAACCGATTGGCCGTGCCAGCAAAATTCTTTAACCAAATGCTCCTTGCTAAAGAATAGCTGGTAAAAAAAATTTAAATAATTTTCATGAAAATTATTATAGTTTGGGAAAATTGACTTAAATTCAATAAATTTTGCAATTCCTTCATCCCACGAGAGAATTTTCGGAGATTTCTCATTTTCCCATATTTGTAAATTTCTATAACAATTCCACGCCAATAACCGCCTGTCATTTAATTCAATCACCCCTCCATTGGCAAAATCAAAATACCCGTCAAAGATTTGCAATGGCTTCCCATCTTTGTTCCAAAGGCGCATAGTTTTATCCTGTGACCAAGTAAGTAAATGATCATCATGTAGTTCAATAGCACCTAGTACCCAATGAGAATGTCCTGTGAGAATGCCTAAGGAATTACCGTTGATATCCCATATAATTAAAGTTGTATCCATTGACCAAGAAAGTAGCCTCCCATCGTGGAGTTCAATTGCCCCCCATACTGGAGAAGTATGACCTTTTAATACATAAATTGGATTTACATCTCTATCCCATATGCGCAAAGTACTCCCTCCCCATGATAGGATTCGACCATCTTTGAGATGAAATGCACATCTACTCCATCCAAATTTCTCATTTGGAATTGATAATTGGTTCCCATCATGATTCCAGATATTTATATTGTTTCTAAAGGTCCATGAAAGAATTCTCTGGTCATGAAGTTCAATAACACCAAAAATATCATCAAATTGACCACCCATTTTTTTTAAAAGGTTTCCATCTTTATCCCAAAGAAGTAAACCACTAGTATTTGACCATGTAACAACCCGACGATTAATAAGTTCGAAAGCACCATCAACAGAAAATGTATGTCCTTCCAATACTGAATATTCATTCCTGCCTCTATCCCAAATGCGAATTGTACCATCATTTGACCATGATATTATTTTTCCATCTTGGATCTCAAGTGCATTTTTAACACTATCAGAATGCCCTCTCAGGATTGTTAACAAGTTCCCACTATTATCCCATATACGCAATGTTCGATCATATGACCATGACAGAAATTGCCCATCATAGAGTTCTCTTACACCATAAACAGGATGTGAATGTCCCTCAAGTAATTTTAAAAGAGTCCCGTTTTTATCCCAAATCCTAGGAGTATCATCCCCCCAAGAGAGGATTCGCCCATCTTTTAGTTCAATTGCATCTAACCAATTTAGTGAGTCCGAATGTCCTTGCAATATAGTTAATGGACGTCCGCTTATATCCCATAAACGCAACGTTGTGTCTTTGGATATCGAAAGAATTTGTCCATGTTTAAGTTCAATAGCATAGTTTACACTATCAGTATGCCCTTTTAATGTTAATAAAAGATTACCATTGATATCCCATATGCATAATGTTTTGTCATGGGACCATGAAAGGATTCTACCATCGGCGAGTTCAATAGCACCATTAATATCACCATTGTGTCCTTTAAGCAAGCTACAAGGTATACCATCTTTGTTCCAAATATACAAGGTACTATCCCATGACCAAGAAAGCAATCGACCATCCGTTAATTCAATAGCCCCGTTGACTGCATTTGTATGTCCATTTAGGGAGTTTAAAATCTCCCCATCACAATTCCATAAACGTAAAGATTTATCTCTTGACCATGATAAAACATTTCCATTTTTAAGTTCAATAGCTCCAAGAATAAAATGAGTATGTCCGTTAAGAGTTGTTAATGCTCTGCCATTTTTATCCCAAAGGCGTAAAGTTCTATCTTTCGACCATGAAAGTATTCGCTTGTCTATAAGTTCAATAGCCCCATAAATACAATCGCTATGCCCTACAAGGAAACTAATAAATCTCCCTCCTTTATCCCATAAACCTAATTTAAGGTCCCCAGACCACGACAGTATTCTTCCATCAACTAGTTCAATAACACCATCAATGTAATTAGAATGACCTTCTAAGACTGCAATACAAGGGTTATTTCCAAGAGTTTTTACCCGTTGTTCCCTTCTAAGCCAAGCCCAATCAACTTTTCCTTCAGTCAGGTATTTTTCTGCCCGGATGGTGAGAGGACTGTCATCGGCATGTTCAGCTGCAAGTTGAAGGAAGATTTTATAAGAAGGCCATTCAGCGCTACCTCTTCGAAGGATATGCATGTTGCTTTTCATGAAAGACTGCCATATACTGAATGGTTCTTTGAGGTTCCTGTCAGTATCTGATCTTTCTGCGAATGCATAATCCTCAAGGATATCATTGAGCATGTTGGCCTTGATTTTTGCTTCAACAAATTCATAATTGCCGAGGGTTTTATCGTAAAGATCACCCCACTGGCCACCAACTGTTTCCTGGTAAGGTTGTTCGATAACCCGGCGGATGTTGGGTTGCAACCGTGGCAGGTCTATAAACAGAGGACTTTTTACGTCATCTTCAAAATAGTCTGCCAAGTTATTATGCCACCGGTCCCGGAAAGGATTGTAATAACGGTTCCTGGCATACTCTGCCATGATCCTGTGAAAGAAGACGAATGCCCTTCCTCCCGGGATATCGCGCTCTGAAAGAAAAGGCAGAAGATCAAACAGAAGACGCGACCAGACAATGACCGGGAAACTACCCATTTGTTCTATTTCTTCGCGGTGAGTTTTGAAAACACGTTTATCAAGGTAATATTCCCAGAATGACGGGCCTGCGTAGTGATAGGCATTCTGTTGTTTTTGATTATCGAATACAAATAGGTCAAGGATCTCATCTTCGGTAAGGCCATCTTTCCCGGATAACATGTACCCGATGGCTGTTTTCACGATCTCCGCGTCATGATTCTTTTCAAGTGTCTGAAAATATCCAAAGAGCAGATCATTAATCGATTCAGCTGAAATTGAATTGTCCTCAAACGACCGCCACTCTTTTGTTAACTCAAAGCAAATCTTAAGAAACAGTGGGAGACCAATCTTACTAAACCCTTTGATAATGCTGTTGAATTGTTTTTCGGTGAGTGTGCGTGATTTGGGTTCAATGCCGCTAAACCATCCCTTCAGTATCTTTTCTGCAATGTCTGATGGCATTAGTGGGAGCTCATGAATCAGTCCATTATTAACTTTTTCCTTATACTGCTCCAGGATAGAAATGACAATCCTGATATTCTCAGGCAACTGATCCGCGAACCAATCCTGAATCTGTATGTTGTCAATGTTCTTGACCTGGTCAAGGGCATCAATAAAGAGCTGAAGGGATATGTTCCCTTCTCCTGCCTTTTCGATCAGGTGTTGAAAAACTTTCTTTTGCAGCCGGGTTTCTTCGGTGACATTTTGCTCAGTTCTGATTTGCTCTCTCAGTTCCGTTATGTTCAGCCCAAGTAATCCCGCAATCTGTTCACTGATTCCCATGTACAGGGAAAGGATTTCTGAAGAAGAAGGAGTGGCCCCTATAAACCGGTAAATAATGGTTGTGCCGGGTATCTTTTCTGCTTCTGCAATAGCCTTTGCCATCACCGATGATTTGCCTGCTCCCGATGGCCCGATGAGACAGAAAAATGGTTCCTGCTCCCTTCCGGCTAGATAATGAAGAATGCTTTCAATCGTATCTTCCCTGCCAACAAACCCGTTCAACAAATATTCCTTAAAAGTTTTATGAGCTTCCAATTCTTTCCCAGACTCTGACTGGCTGTTGATTTCCTGAAGATCTCCTTCAATTATTTGTTTCAGGTCTTCATATACACGGTTTCCGAAGGCTTCAAGTTCTGTTATATTGATGTCTTTTTTATCAGGAACCCACTCGGCAGAATAATTATGAATATGCGATTCTTCAAGTTTACCAAGAAGTTCCTTTTTAAGATCCCTTATCATCTCAGTCGCATAACCATCCTTCTCTCCTTCAGTTAAATCAGTATAACCGTCTGCGTCGTTATTATCCGGGAGATGTTCGATGGTCCTCAAATAGGCAAAAACATGTTCTTGGGCATTCTCAGGCAGCAATGCGCCCCGTATGATCTCCTGGTGTGTGGCGGAAGTAAAAAATTTGATTCGCTGTTCCTTGGTAAAATTGAGTTTATTTACGGCTGATCGTAAATTGCTGCGAAGTTTTGATTCAACTTTTTCCCACACTGGGTACTCCTTATACGCATCTCCTTTGGGCTGCAATACAAATTCAGTGGGAATGGCATTGGTATCTTCCCTGTACCATTGATCAATCATTCCTTTTTCATTTGTATGCAGAACCGAAAAGATGGCTTTCATTTCCTTCCCGGGAATGATGTCGGGGATGGGTTGCCACCCGTAACGGTTCCCCACAAGAACGATGAAGTTTGGTTTGGGAGAAATCTGTTGGCAGCGATGGATCTCTTTCAGGCAAAGCTGCATGGTTTTCTGGTCCAGTTGCGTCTCTTCATTCACGCCCCACCGCAGGTCGACCGCCTGAAATTTAGCGCCGTTCCGCTTACAAAATTCACGGAGTTTCGGAAATATCTCTTTTTGCAGGTGTCTCCGTTCATGGGCCATGTCGGAGAAAGTGGAACTGATAAAGATGCGGAAGGTTTTCGTTGTAATCATAATATCAGTTTTAACTGGAGTACACCCCCTGTAGATTACCAGTATTTAAAAACAGTAATTATTTTTTTTCGTTATTTTTTCGCCATTCTCTTTTGCATCTGTCACCACAAAAATAATGAACACGTACCATAAAACCCAAAAACCCACCTGTTCCATAACGAATACCATAGGGGGGGTCACCATAATTATTATTATCTGCAGGTCCAACATGTTTTCCGCAGTTTTCACAAGTTCTTTCTTCGAGGCTCATACTATTGGTTTTATTAAATTAACCTACTCTTTTATTTAAACTGGGCTATCGGTTTTCTCCATCTATTTCATTTTCATCGGATACTTTTGATGTTAAACTTTATCCAATAAAACTATTGTTTTTTATTCCATGTAAATGTTGTGTTTCCAATAACCCATTTAAGACTTTGTAAAATGATACATGGGCTGTAATATCCCGTTTTGGTTATTTCATTTGTTAGCTTATATTCAAGTTCAAGATTCCCAAAATTTCGCAGGATATCATTGTCTTTGGCTAACGTTCTTTGCACATCAAATTTAAAGGTTGATGGTTGATCGAGTTTGGTTCCGGCTATACTTTCAAGGTAAAGTTCTACTTTTTCCTTCTCAGCATTATATTCTATTTTTTTGGGTATGGATTGTACGATCAATTTCGAAGGATATTTGGCATAATAATCTTCAAACTTTGAAGAAAGAATTTTCGAATTATTTAATTTTCTATTCTGAAATTCTTCTTTCGTTTCATAATCGTCTTTAGTAACCCGTGGGTGCTTAACCCAGATGTCCCATGCCCCTAAAGATAATTCACTTAAAAATGGGCTAAATTCCTTCCAGCTTAACGATTTATCACTTTGAGAATAACAATTATGGGAATAGGAGTTGAAGATTAAAACGATAATCAGCCAACGATAATACTTGAGTGTTTTCATATTTTAGACTTTTGAATTAAATGAAATAAAATTAAAATGCCCGAATTGCCCGAACTCCTAAATTGTTGAGTTTAGTGTTGTTGTCAGGTACGCCATAGTCAAAGCCGAGTTTCCACGCATTTGCAATACTATAATCCGAAGAACTCCAATAACTTCCATAAGAAAAATTACCAATAATATTTTTTTGAATATACATCTGCTGCAATTCATCTAATGATGGCAAAAACCAGTCGCCATAGCCGTTCAACACAAGATTGTCACAAATGCGGGCGGCAATGCCCACTTCATTGCAACCGTTTACAATAGCCGTAGTATTGGTTTGTCCTGTGCCAATGGCTGTGGATGTACCAGAAATAAAAGTTCCAAGACAACCCCAATGAGTTCCAGTACTTTGGTCACTTGTTGCTGAAATAAGTCCATGCTGGCTGGTACCATCAATATAAAAGATTATTCCACCACCATAACTCTGGCCAATAGAGAATGCAGTTGTTGAAGTTGTGAAATCCAAGTCATTCCCATACGCTGTACCCGTGCTATTCGTCGCATACGCCCTGACATGATATAGGGTATTTTGGGTGAGTCCGGAGATGCTGCTTACAAACACTCCGATTCCAACGCCATCAATAGTGTGGCTATTGGTAGTTGTGGGATTTGACGAAGTACTCCAGCATACTCCCCTTGCTGTCACTGTTGATCCACCATCCGATGTCACATTCCCCCCACTGTTGGCGGTGGTTTGTGTGGTATTAGTAACTGCGGTTGTGGTTACAGTAGGAAGGACAGGATTTGGAGAAAGTGTGGTAAATGTAACCTCATTCCCATAAGCAGTCCCTAAACTATTCGTCGCATACGCCCTGATATAATACAGGATATTTTGGGTGAGGCCGGAAAGGCTGCTAGCATATGTCCCGATGCCGCTTCCATCGGAGGTGTGAAAATTGGTGATTATTGGGTTTGATGAGGTGTTCCAGCACACTCCCCGTGTGGTAACAGGGGTACCTCCTTGAGCAGTAACATTTCCACCACACTGTGCTGAGGTTGAGGTTATGTTGGTGACATCTGTTGTATTTACATGTGGAAATGCTAAATCAAGTGTGGTAAATTCACTTTGACTTCCATAGATCGTACTATAATTATCTTTGGCATAGGAACGGATATAGTATTTCGTAGCAGATATCAGATCTGATAATTTTGAGGAAAACGAACCGCTTTTTTGTAAAACACCTAAAGATATATATAAACCGGAGATATCAGGCGAAGGAGAAGTTCCCCAACAAAATCCATGGTCATTAATGGTGACGTAAACGCTGTTATTGGCAGAAGATTTTACAACCGCCCAGTTTGCATTAATTGTATCTACATTCGTACCGGTGATTTCAATCTTACTACTCCCCTTGAGAGCCTCCGGCTCTTTTAAACAGGATTCGGCGAGCAGAAACAGAACGACAAATGAGAGGAGAATTGTTGGTTTCAGTTTTATTTGCATAAATTAATAATTTTTAACTTCTTTTATATTTCCTTCTTTGTCATAAAATGTCCATTTTCCAGAACGTTGTCCAAGGTTGAAATATCCTTCCAATTCAGGAACTCCTTTTTTATTATACTTAATAACGGGGCCTGTATACAACGTTCCATCCAGATATTTAAGGATACCACCCTTCAAATTTTCCCATACTACAGGTTTTGGTTTTTCGACCATTTTTTCTGATTTTACTACTTCTGCCGGTTTTGTTAACTCCACTTCAGGTTCAGATGAACCCTTTGCATTATAAGCGCCACCATCTTTATACACACAATTTAAACTCATGGATTTTATCTTTTTTACTAATTCCATCGCTTCATCCTCGGACAAATTCCTTCCAGCAATAACGATGACTAAATCCTTGGTGAGTTTTTCATAATTATTTGTGTTCAATATCTCGGTAGGAAGTTGATATTGTTCTTTGCACTGTTTTTGAAGATTTTCCGCATCAATGGAATTTTTGAAAGATCCTAAAATTACTGCAAATGTGCCATTGTTTGTCACCAGGACTTCAGACATCAAGGGAAGACTGTTCTGTTCTGTCTGGAATTGAAGTGTAAAAGGTTTTGATGGATTTCCGTTATCAGGGTGCCAGGTTCCAACTATTATTTTTGAAGACTTTGATAGCTCCATTTTAAATATGCCCAAAGAACCATTTTTATTTTTTATTGTCATATCAAGAGAAAAAGAACTATCTGTTTCCGATGATTGACCCAAAGCTAAAAATTTGTTTTCGTTTTGTATAATATATCCATTTATAGCTGTTTCGTTAACACTATCAATAACAAAAGTTAGTATTGAAGAACCAAAGGAACCTTTCCATTGACCTACATAAGCAGTATTTGATACGATCTCTTTTACTGGAGTTATTGTATCCTTTTTATTAACGTCCTCAAAAATTTTAATTTTTCCATATAATGGAGCAAATGAAGAAATATAAAAGGTTTTTCTTTTTTTCCAATATTCATCATATCTAAACTCACCTGAATCTGATTTAAAAGTGAGAATTGAAGAATGATTTAAAGAATTGATAGTTCCGTTTAGATACGCAATTTGAGGTTGTTCATTATTGTTTTGCAAAATTAGTGACCTGTCTGTAATTACACGTTGTCTGGTCCTTCCTATTTCTTCAATGGATTGAATATTTCCAGAAGCATTTACTAATTGAACATTGTAAATACTATCTTCATACTCTGAGAATTCTAAACAGCCACTCCCGTTTAAATATGTTAGATATCTTGATAATCTCGCATCCTTGTCAATCAATATTTCATGCTCCCATTTTGCCTGAATAGGAGGTAAGATATAAAAGAAGGCGTAAATGGAAAATGCTATAAAAAGAATTGAAAAAAGGATTGGAATTGAAATTTTCCAGGATTTGATGAACATTCCGAGTCTTTTTGAAAAAGTAAAATGACCAGCTTGATTCATCAGTATCATTATCTCTTCGAGTTTTTTTCTTTCTTTTTCATTAACATTTCCATCTGAATCGTTAATATTCTGGAGCTTTTGTTTAATTTCCGAAATTTTGATTTCAGAACTGAAAATACATTGTTTTTCAGTTAATTGGGGAAGGGATGAAACAGCCATTAGATTAAATATTTCCTTTTTCTCTATGGGTTGTAATTCATCAAGATGATGCAAACTATCTAAAAGTATTTTCTTTTCATTTTCACTAATCTGACCATCCGCTTTTGCTAAATGGATCAAAAGGGTAGCTTCATTTAGCTTATCAATTTTGTTTCTGTATTTTCTTGTGGTAAATGCTTTAGATGCATATAGCTTTATTTTTTCAAATACCGTGAGTTTTTTCACTTCTACCTCCGTAGGATTACTATGGAAGACTATTTCAGGAAGCAATAAATCAATAGCTATAAAGGATACTTCATGTTCAGTATTTGTCAGAATATGATTATATCCAATCGTAACAGATGGAACAGCCTCATAATAAATTGCTTCAGAAAGAAGTTTTGGATATTGATTTTTTTTAACGCCTAACGCATTTTCCCTCGCATTACAAATATCAATACTGAAAGAGTCATAGTTCTCCCTCGAATTTTCTGTATTATTCGCCGTTAATACATTATAATAAACTTCTGAAGTGAGATATTCTTTTTGCGTGTACTTTTTTAAGATATCTATGGAAAAACCCTGCTGGGGAATCGATTCTCCAAATGTGAAGATTGACTCAGTATCATGAAAAACTATTGAAGTCTCAACGTATACCATCTCCCCTAATTCACCAATGGTTTTGCATGTTTCACAATCTACTTTACCATATCTGCCTGAATCTCCATAACATGTATGGCAAATTATTGTTCCATTCCCGTTACATTCCGGGCATGTGTTTTTTCCTCTCCCATTACAGTTTTTACAAGTTATTTCACCTCTTCCATCACATTTACTACAAGTTATTATCCCTCTACCCTCACAATACTCATGAAAAGCACTTTTAAAAGCTTTACCAACAACTGTAAAACTCGAAGTTTTACTTGAACATGTGGTTTCGCCTTTCCCATAACAATTGGTACATCGTTCTCTATCTCTTTGACCGCCAAAAGCGGACTGACTTTCTCTGATGCCAGAACCATCACAAACTGGGCATTTTCTCCTTCCTGAACCTTTGCAAGTAGGACAACGATACTCCCCTTTACCATTGCAATCGGAACATTCATTCCTGCCGCTCCCGTCACATTCACGACAAGTAATCTCCCTATCGCCATCACAAGTAGGGCAAGTCCATTCATGTCTGCCCTGGCAAACAGAATCAGGACATGTGACATATTTATCACCATCACAATTATGACATGCGTAAAAATAAGTTAAAGATGGAAGGAAGTAAATAGGTTGGTTGTTTGAAATTTGACCATTTGTGAATTCAACGGGCAATTCAAAGAATGCCAATCTTTTATCATTCAATTCCGCATAATCCTCAATTTCAACACCTGCCATTCCAGATAAATCCTGGATTAGTTGGGGCCTCCCCATCTTTTTTATAGGGCCATGAACACTTTCACCCCCACAGAATTCATTGATGAACTGATCCTTTATCTTGCTATATAATGGGAATTTAATAATCTTGACAGTTCGTTTCAATGTTGTGGCTTGATAGCGTACAAAACAAACATTTTTTCTTTTAACGCTAGTGTCAAGCAGCATTTGATCATATCTAACCTTAAAATTGGATTGTAAAAGCTGTTGAATTTTTTCAATTTCAAAGTCTTTTGCTTTTTCGATACGGTTTTCTGAATATTCTTTCATTTTTAAGGGGTTTTTATGATTTTAATTGATAATCAAATTATTGAACCAAAAAAAGTTAGGTAACACTGCAATCTATTGTGATTTATTGCTCGTTTTGTCTCAATTAGGTTTTGTCTGAAATTTTATCTGAAATAACAAGTATGAAACAGCATGGTTTGTCTTTTTTTTGATTGAAATTATTGCCAAAATTTTTTTGATTTAGCGATTTCAAATTTTTCAATATTTGCACCATATAAAGATTTTAATTCCTCAAATTTTGTCTTTGCGAAAGAATCGCCTTGCCCCCTTAACTCTAATATGCCAAGATAAAATGAAGCATGTTCTAATATTTCAACTCTTTCAACCTTTTTTTTCACATTACCACCTTTGATAACAGAGCCTGCAGCTCTTAGATAGTTCATCGGATTGGAAAAAGATGTAACATTTTTAAAATTTGATAATGTGGCATGGAACAAGGTCGTTCCCAAATCGGTAGTTTTATCTGCGATTGTTTTCTTTTCAGAAATTATCTTTTGTGGTAGTAGCTCTACCATTGTTTCGATTCGTTTTTCAGTTACCAAATTCACCCATTTATTTGTTCTTATTATCAATTCAGCAGTGCTGATATCAAACCCATCTTCGTAAATTGGGTTACTAATGTTTTCATTTTCCATTTTTATTTGGTTTTTTTATATAGCCGGTTACTCATGTAAAGGTATAGTTAATAATTGGCCTGTAAATAAAATTGTTATTATACGTACCTAAAATAGCAATTATCGCAGGGAAATCGATAGTAAATGTAAAAATCCCTGGAATGGTCGACAATTCTTTGACCTTCTATTGCTAAATTCTACTGCTAAAGGTCTGCGGAAAAGTTTCCATTCTTTGCATTAATCCAAAATTCCCTGCGTTAAATCAATTTTCTAAACGTACCGTCTGCCGGGTCGTAATTTTACACTTTAATACATTGCTAGTGTTCCTCATATGGTAAATTTCCGGAAGACAGGATTACCCGTTTTGAACTTTTTCAAAAAAGGAGGACATGTAAAAAATCTTGAAGATGAAGAAATTATTAGCGATTGCAGCGGGTTTAATTATTTTTTTGACCGCATCAGGACAATCCAGCCTGGATACCGTGTTATTCAACAAAATAAATGAGTACAGGGTGTCTAAGAAGTTAAAGGAGATCAAATGGGATACCACCGGTTATAAAGCCGCACGGCATCATTCGTTGTATCTGAATGGGAAAAATTTCATTTCTCATTATGAAGATTCAATCGTATACAAAAGCATGGAAAGCCGCTATGAGCACTTTTGCCGTAAAACAGACAGGCTGAGTGAAATTATCGCCCTGGGCTGTTGCAATGTTCATGACAACGATCCATGCCTCTTGGATAAGCTGGCCGAAGAGATTTTAAACCTCTGGAAAAAATCATCTCCTCACAACAGAATCATACTGGATCCGGCAAATACCTCCAGCGGAGGCTCAAACGCCTGTATCATCAGAGAACAGGGCATCAGGGGAATTAAAAACTATGTGGTCGTTGCCACTTTTGTTTTCATATAAGGAACAATTTTTATCCGTCAGAAAAAAATGCCAAAAACCGATAAAGAAAAATTAAGAGAGTTTCTGGAGCTGCCATTGTGGACATCGGACTTTGTGTTCGAGAACTTCAGATACGAGCTTAAGTCGATATTTAGGGAAGACCAGGATGATCCGAAACAGCGGTTTCTTTTTATCGAAGGCTTCAGGAGGAAAAAAGTGGTCCTTCTTGCCCATGCAGATACTTACTTTGACGAATATTACGGTTTTCCGAAGCAGTCCCACAAGGTTTTTGAGGAAGCTGGTTTTTTTATCGGTGACAGTAAAAACGGAATCGGCGCCGATGACAGAGCAGGGTGTGCCATGCTTTACCTGTTGAAAGACTCAGGACATTCCTTGCTGATAACGGATGGAGAAGAACAGGGGAAATTGGGGAGCAAATGGCTGATGGCCCATAATCCCGACATTGCCGAAAAGATCAACAGACATCAGTTTATGATTCAACTTGACCTGAGGAATGTAAACGAATTCAAATGTTACACTGTCGGAACTGAACCGTTCAGGGAATTTATTAAAGCAAAGACCGGATATGCTGAGCATGACAGGGATTACAGCACTGACATTGTCAATTTGTGCCGTGATATTACCGGGGTAAATTTAAGCATCGGATATTACGATGAACATTCCTGCTATGAGAGAATCAATATCAGCGAATGGGAAAACACCCTGAGGATGCTAAAGAATCTGCTCAGTGAAGATCTGCCCCAGTTTAAGAATGACTAACCTAAGAAAAAATCCTTGTTCTTAATGATGACTTTTCTCAGCCCTGCAAACAGTCCCCAGAAGAAGCAACAAACATAATACTGGATAAGAATGGTCAGCATGATTTTCCACCATGGATAAGAAAACAGGTTGATCAAGGAGGATAGACATTTATCGCACAGGATCAGTGATGTAATGAACGCATCAAAGTACAATGTAAAGTAGATTGCCGGAACATACAACAGAGCCGTTTTGAAGATCACCTTGGTTTTTAAATAATATTTGAAAAGTTCTTGCTCATCCATAAATATGGTTTATTTATTCTAGGGTTGAATTCAGAAAGCCAAATCCACGGCAGATTGATCGCAAAGGATGTTAAGAGGGTTTCCTGCTTCAACGGATGCTTTGAAAGCCTTTTCAAAGGGATCGGTAAGATAACTGAAATCTGACGGTGTTAATTCACGGAAATGGATCGTAATATCCACCGGATAGCTGCAGTTTTCCATTGGAAAAACAGGGTGCATCAGCTCAAGATATTCTCCAGAAGGAATGTCCTCAAGCAGGCTTGCGTTATAGGGAAGCACATCCTGCTGGAAATGACAGGAATGAAAAAGGAATTCGGGCAGTTTGCCGGGCAATCCATTCCGGGTCACCCAAAGGCCGTCCTTATCATAACCAATGTGATAGTTTTCGCAGGCATATAATGATTTAACATCATCGCAGATGAGAATGTCAAGCACTGTTCCGCTTTGTTCATCTATAACAACAGTGCCGTTAATATGAGGGAAATTTGATTTGAACTGATACAACTCTATCAGACAGTCGGCAGCTTTTTCAGACATAATTTCGAGGCTGTCATTGCAATTGACAGCCGATAAAATGTTTTGAAGCCCGACATCCGGCATTTCTTGCAATATTCTGATCAGGGGAATTAGCCTGCTTTTGGGACCGATCGTACCAGAATAGGCCTGAAATCCGTTTTCATGTTCGCAGGCATTCTCAAGCCATTCTGCCCATAGCGGATCGTACAGTTCTGGTTCTTCCTCCTTGGACCCGTTTTGGCAATCATGGCTTCCAGCGGTATAGTTGCTATTTCCGGTATAATCCAGATATATGATGTTATCATCAAACCTCACGTAAGGCCTAAATATCTCAGGAACCGGCTTAAGTTTGCGGTCCCTTATGCAATTGCAGGGAACAAAGAGTCGTATATACATGTAGCAAAATTAGAGCAATGCAAGGCTGGTTTCCGAGCATTTTATTCAACGCACTGAATCTTGAATAAACGTTTATAATACAACTGTGTATTTGCTTAGTTCAATTCAATTATAGACATTGCGACCATAAAAAAGGTTCTGTATAGAACAACTGAAATTGTTGGATGAAATCTTGAAGCGTATTCCGTTCCTGAGAGGGTTTTGGTTGGATAAGTTGTCAGAGTGTCAAGGAAGTACCATTCTGTAATGGCAGTGTGTGGCCAGATACCTCAGGCCAATAATGTATCCAGTTTCATTTTCCATTTCTGCCAGTCTGGCATCACTTTCTCCTGCAATTGTATAAAAGCATTGGTGTGGTTCGGATGGACAAGGTGACACAACTCATGAATAATCACGTATTCAATGCAGGGTTTGGGGGCTTTGATCAGTTCAGGGTTCAGGATGATCTTGCCTTTGGGGGTGCAACTGCCCCACCTCTTGGGCATCTCCTGCAAATAGATGGCTTCCGGTTTGACATTGTATTTTTCAAACCGTTGGATCCATGGTTCTGCAATCTCGGCGAATTTCATCTTAGCTCTTTCCCGGTACCATTGGCGTAAAAGTGTTTTGGCGCTTGATTTCTTCTTTGACTGAACTTCAAAAAAGCTTCCACTGAAATGAACAGAATTCGTCATGGCTTCGGTAACCTTTAAACGATACTGTCTGCCCAGGTATAAGTGGGTTTCTCCGCTCACATACTTCTTTTCGGGTGTTCTGGGATGAAAGGCTAAAAAATAGCCCTGCTGTTTGATGATCCAAGGGGATTTCTTTCTGACTTTCTCTTTTATCTTATCAATAGAAGCATCCCGGGGGGCTTTTACAATGACTTTCATATCGGGAGTAATGGTAATGCCTAAAGACTTCCTGTCAGAAAATGTCAACTGGAAATCTATCTTCTTTGAACCGAAATCTATGGAATCTGTCATTTTTTGTACCGGATCTTTGCAACGTCAATAATCCGTTCCGATATACCATCAATTTCTTCGAAGGACATTTGCAGATGGTATTTGTCCCTGACTTCGTCAATCAGGTAGTCGCCGATTAAATGAAACATCCGCTTTGGAACATCAATTTTAACCTGCCAGTCTACGATGATATGTTGCTTTATGATTTCATCTGCTGCAATTGCAATATCTGCCGAAATGCTTTTAAGCACTGTTTCATCCGTGAACTTATTTGTCAGACTTTCTTTTGCAATGCCGAAAAATGCTTTTGCTATTTCATGGCCAGAAAGTGATTCCGGAATATCTGCATCGGTATGAGAAAGAACGGCGTTCATGATCTCCGTGACCTTCTTTAATTTCTGGGCATCCGTGATCCGGCCATTTTCGTGGGCTTCAATCGTCTCTTTCAGCATTTCAGAAAATTTCTTGTAGAAAGCAGGATCTTCCTCCATTTTTTCAGTGATGTGTTTCGCTGTCCTGGAGGCTATTTTATCGGCCTTTGCTGCAGTTCCGACTGTTTTTTCGACCTCTTCTTCAAATCGTTCTTTCTCGAAAATATTCACCAGTTCGGTGATGGGTTTCAGCCCGTCGGTTTGAACGTGCGTATCAATCAATTTCTGTATTTGTCCTTCGTATTGCCGGTATTCAATGTCATCTGAATATCGTTGCAACACGGCGCTTCTTAATTTCAGGAAAAAAGCCAGGTCTTCTTTGTACCGATTTATGATTTTTTCATCCGTCTCCCGATGGAATTGGATAGAGGCGAAGGCAAGTTTCAATATCCTGGCAAATGCCAGCAGTTTGTCATAAAACACAATGCGAATGGATTCATCCTTTAGCAATTGCTGGTACGCCTCCGCATCCCTCTTGTTGGCAATTGTTTTGAAAATGTCCCATAATTCGGAGTGAAATTGCGGTAACTTTTTTACTTCATCAATGATGTTGGTCAGTGTCGAACCAAGATCATCCAGGTCAAAATCTTCGAAAGATGAGTACAATTGCAGTGCATCATCCAGTTGTTCAATTACACCATAATAATCAATGATGTAACCATAGTCTTTATCGGTGAATACACGGTTTACCCTGGCAATAGCCTGCAACAGCGAGTGTCCCTGAAGTTTCCGGGTCAGGTATAACACAATATTCTTTGGCTCATCGAAACCGGTGAGTAATTTATCAACCACGATAATTACCTCCGGATTAGGTTGGTGCTTGAAGCGACTGATAATGTTCTTTTCATATCGCTTTGGACTCCCGTGTTCATCCATCATCTTTTTCCAGAAACGCTTGACCCTGTCCGGGGTTTCGCCAAAGGAACTGTCTTCTCCTTCACGATCATCGGGAGGGGAGATGAGTACTTCAGAGGTGACGATCCCTATATCATCGAGGCAGGTTTTGTATTTGATTGCATTTTCCTTTCTGTCGCAAACCAACTGGCCTTTGAATGGAGTAGAATGCTGAAAGTTATTCCTGAAATGCAGGCTTAGATCCCATGCAATTGCATAGATTTTTTGTTCCGCTGCATTCAGATGATCGGCGCGGCTCATCTTTTTCTTCAGGTCGGCTTTCTGATATTCAGTCAAG
>Ga0268283_1000578_pt1 | contig 22677 bp, 18 predicted proteins | sample saktaG_13_FD_190140 | JGI IMG/M metagenome (GOLD analysis project Ga0268283, IMG submission 190140) | Saline water microbial communities from Sakinaw Lake, British Columbia, Canada - sak_2013_06_06_36m | ecosystem: Environmental > Aquatic > Non-marine Saline and Alkaline > Saline ... | reverse complement strand
TTTTTAGGAAAGAGAAAAACATCTCTATTTTTTGTTTTTATTCTTTAGGCTGACAATTTGATTATACCATGAAATGAGAAAAACCTACCTACAAGGAAAATCGCTGGCTACACACATTGGAGGTGTGAATGAAAAGGAGGGCTTCTTACTTCTTTCTTCTCACAATATACATCGGCCGATTCGTCACCTCGGAATGAATATTAGCGATATAGAGCGCAATAAGTCCGAGACAAACCAGAACAATACCGATCAAAAAGAGAATCACAACTGCCAAAATAGCCGTACCGGAAAAACCCAATTCTTTAATCACATAGCGATCAACCATAATGAAGATGCCAAGCAGTCCTGAGAGAAAAGTGATGATGATCCCCAAATATCCGGCAAGTTTTAATGGGAAAAGACTAAAAGAAATCATGCTATTAAACGCCAACTGGACTAATTTCCAAAAATTATAGGAAGGTATGCCATGGATTCGCTTATTCGCTTCGAAGTAAACATAGTCACGCCGAAAACCCAACCAATCAATGAGCGCTCTCGTCATCCGATTTCTTTCTGAGAGCTTATTAAATTCATCAATCACGACGCGATCAAGCAAGCGAAAATCTGTCGCTCGCGTCACAATTTCCATATCCGAAATTCGATTGATCAGCTTGTAGAAAAAATAGGATCCGACTTTTTTAACAAAACCTTCTCCTTTATTTTTCTCCCGCACGCCCACCACCACTTCCGCCCCGTCTTCCCATTTCTTGATAAATTCCGGAATTTTTTCAATCGGGTGTTGCAAATCAGCGTCGATAATAATACAAGCTTCGCCGTGACAATTGTTAATCCCCGCCGTGACAGCAATCTCTTTGCCAAAATTACGCGAAAAATCAATCACTCGCACGCACACATCTTCTTGGGCGATTTTTTCCAATTCCAAAATACTGGCATCTTCACTGCCATCATTGATAAAAACAATCTCCCAGGCATATTTAAGCGAATTCAAAACTACTTGAATTTTCTCATAAAAAAGCGGGATGTTTTTTTCTTCGTTATAGACCGGAACGATGATTGAGATTAATTTTTTTTCTGATTCCATATTTTTAAGTTTAGCCTAGCTCATCATTGTGAGGTTTTAGTGAAGATGGGGTGGAATTAAATGATCGAAGCACAAAAGGCAGTGTGCTGATTAGGGCCACAAACTGGGCGATAATTCCTATGGTCAGTATAGCAGAAATTGTGTGTCCGAAAAAGAGGATCGTAACTGCTGAAAAACCTGCCACTGCGAGCATGCCATAGACCACCCTGACTCGATGCAAGGAGAGTAAATATTGTAAGGTCAAATTCACAAGAGAGAATAAAACGACCAAAACCGCAAACCAACCCAGATAGCCCGAAACAGCATTATATTTCACCCCAAACAGCAAGGAAAGAATCAACTTTGGTGCCAGAAAATAGACCGCCACGGAAATCACGGAAACCATAATCATCAATGAAAAAGCTTGCAGAAAAAGTTTTTTTGAGGTGCCTTCTTTTTTGTGATTATGCTCCGCCGACATGGAAAAGAGCACTGAAGCAATCACACCGGTGGCGAAAAAAATAATTTTGGAAACAATTGTTAGCGCCCCATATTGCCCGGCCTCAATATCGGTGAGATTATGTTTAGCGAGAACCATATCAATATTTCCCAGCGCGGTAATCGCTAAATTTCCCATAAAAAAAGTGGCGACTGTGCTTTTTACCGGACCAAAATCTAACTTACCTATCTCGTGTTTATCATTTTTTCCGGCTATGATAATAAACTTGAGGCAAATCAGGGCAATGACATAAGTCCCGACAGCCGAAAGAAAAAAACTAAACATCAGCCCATTTAACTTGATGCCGATAACAATAAAAATTAAAGCGGAAACCAATTTCAAAGCACCTCCGGCAATGAGTGACCAACCGGACTCTTTAAATTTTTGCCAACCGCTGAGCATCCCTTGCGCGCCGGAAGAATAAAGCGAAAGTAACATTGATGTCCAAACAATAATCAGCGGGATGTTGCTTTCGATATTGAGGAATTTGCTGATTAGCGGGGTGAGTATGATCGTCACCAGAAAAACCGGCGTGCCATACTGCATTATTTTTTTGCTGAAATAACGCAAAAGTTCATAACTTCTTTTTTTATCATCTTGCGCTTTGCACTCGGCGGCATATTTCGTCATCACCATAATCAGCGTCATCGCAGGAACAGAAATGATGGTCATAAGCGAGATTAGTGACTCCATCTCTCCAAAAACCGCCACACCAACCATTCTTCCCACGACTAAATGGAAGATATAATTGAGCACATTGTTCACCATACTGCCGGAAAAAAGCACAAAACTATTCCAAGCAAAAGCGTTATTTCTGATTTTTTTTAACATATTTATTTTATTTCTTATTTGGAGTTACGCCTAAGCCCGAAAAGAATTCCGCACGTTTATCCTTCTTAACATACCAAACCTCAAGTAGACTGGCAGAAAATATACCGAAACAAGGACATCGCGCTATTAGGAATTTTTTTCGGGCTTAGGCGGAAGTCCTGTCTATTTTACCTTGTAATACCGCTTATACCACTCCACAAAATTGGCAATCCCTTTTTCAATCCTGGTTGTTGGTTTCCAACCTAATTTTCGCAATTTCTTAATATCCGCCACAGTTGAAGGCACATCGCCCGGTTGCATTGGCATCATATTCATCTGCGCTTTTTTGCCCAAGCATTTTTCCAACACTTCAATATAACGCATAAGTGTCTCTTCTTTGTCACCGCCAATATTCATCACACCACAAGGCAAATTAGCATCGAGCACGGTGATTGTACCAGAAACAATATCATCGACATAGGTGAAATTGCGACTCATTTTTCCGTGATTATAGACATCAATCGGAAGTCCTGCGAGAATATTTTTAGTAAATTTGAAAAGTGCCATATCCGGTCTTCCCCATGGTCCATAGACCGTAAAAAACCGCAGTCCTGTTGTGGGCAGTCCGTGCACATGACTAAAAACATGCGCCATAAGTTCCGTCGCTTTTTTGGTCGCAGCATAGGGCGAGATTGGCGTATCCACTGAATCAGTTTCGGAAAAAGGCAATTTTTTATTATTCCCATAAACCGAAGACGAAGAAGCATAGACAAAATTTTTCAATTTATATTTCGCCGCCAATTGCAAGAGATTGGTCGTGCCCAAAACATTCACATCCGCATAAATCAGAGGATTTTCAATTGCATAACGCACTCCCGCCATCGCAGCAAGATGAACAACTTTGTCCAACTTTTCGGTTTTAAAAATTCTTTCCAGAAGCTTTACATCACGAATGTCACCTTTGTAGAGTTTGAATTTTTTGCCTTTGAGAATAGTTTTAATCCGATCACGTTTCACTTTCGGGTCATAGTAATCATTGAAGTTATCAATAATCACTACCTGGTCCCCACGATCCAGCAATTTTTTTGCCAGATTTGATCCAATAAACCCCGCGCCTCCTGTTACAAGTATTTTCATAGAATTCTCTTTAAATAGTTATAATACTGCTCGCTATGACTATTTTTATTCGTATAATCTTTGAGTGTTTTTTCTCGTGCCCGCTCGCCCGTCTCTTTTCGCAATTTTTCATCTTCAACCAGTCGCCCCAATTTCTCGGTCCATTCTAGCGTATTTTTGGCCAAAAATCCAGTCACGCCGTCTTCAATTGCGCTAGAGAAAGTCTCGTTTCGCACTGCCAATGTTGGGATGCCCAATATCCCCGCTCCGGAAAATTTGATTTCTGATTTTGATTCGCAAAATAGTGTCATCTCCAAGGGGACAAGATTAATGTCCGCTTTTTGGATATTTTTATAATGCTCATCTCTCGGCACTAAAGAAAGTTTAATAATCCTCTCTTTGAATTCGTCTAGGACACTTCCCTGATCCAACGGACCAGCCAAAATTAGTTTTGTATTTTTATGTTTTCGCATCACTGCAACAAGCGCATCTGTGATGGTGGCGAAGTCTTTGTTATGGCTAGGCGTTCCGCTGAAATAGCCCAAGTAGACAAAATCGTCTTTCGGTTTTTTCCCATTCTCCCAAAGTTTATTCGCCAAATCCAGCTCAGCATTACAAATTTTGTTTTTCACCACAAAAACTTTTTTGCCTTTTCCTTCCAGAATTTTTCCCAAATAGGTTGTCGTGGTTGTGGCCACTTTCACATAGTCATCTTCCAAAATTTCCCGCCCCAGACCTTTGGCTAGTTGCGCTCTCTCCGCTTCGCCAGCATTCTTGAAATAATCCATCTGCGCCACATATTTCGGATCAAAATTCAAATCATCTGTGTCAAAAATGATTTCTTTTTTCTGCGCTTTTATTTTCTCAATCACCTTGGCAATTTTTTCCGTGTATATTGTTTTGTGAAAAATGAAAATTTTGAAATCATCCACCAATCTCAAAAGATTTGGATTGTCAGCAATTGTGACCGATGCGCGAAAACCATGCAACTGCAACTCCTCTGCCACATTGTGCGTGCGATAATGCGCACTGTCCCCAACGCCAGAAGCAATAAAAAGAATATCGCCAGGCGGAACATTAAGGGCACGCAAATAGTTTTTGGCATAACTAAAAACTATTTTTGCACTGCCAAAAAATCCGTTACTACGAATGAGCGTGTGAACCTTATCAATTTTGAGCGAGCTATTCATCATATTGCCGGAGGCTCAACCTCTATTTATGGAGGTTGAGCCTCCGCGATGTAACGCTAGTTAGTATTGGCTTTAACTTCAAAATGCAAATCACTATTCATCATTTGCTCTTGACTATAATCGCCGTCTTTGGTTTTAACATGCACCTTCACCGGAATGTCTGACACTCCGGATTGTTTTTGAATGAGCAAGCGATAGTTATCGCGCGGAAAATCCGCCGGTAACTCATATTTAATTTTCACATCAGTCTGTCCACTAATAAGCACATGCCCCATAAAGCCAATCCAAGTTTTCCCGAAATCTTCTCCGGCGCTGATGTTGTTTATCATTACCCGTTCGAGTAACGTCGCTCCCTTGGGCAGATAAAGTCGCATATAAGTGTGATAATCGCTCGTACGCCAATCGCCATAGGGTGCGGTATTCTTATAGAGAATACTCAGATTGACAAGTGGCTTTTCGGTTGTGAGATCAATATCATAGCTGATTTCACGTTTCATATAATAATCCGTTTTGAGCGCGCCCATATTGGCATCCACCATCATCAGATAATCCCCGCCCCAATTGCGTGCCATTTCTCCGGTCCAAAAAACACTGGCCGAGAGCGCTTGCAATTTTTCGTCCGTAAAATTGACCATCACATTTTTGGAGCGAAACTCTTGATGAGCCAAATCCGTCAGCTTGGAAATATTACCAAAAGTGAACAGTTTGTCGATAATGATTGGCAACATTTTTTTCATGATTGCTTTTCTGTTTTGCGTATCGATGTCCGGATTCATGATATATTGTTTTTCCACCACTTCTTCCAATTTAAGAAAAGCGTTATCCGAATTAAATTTTGCCGCATAACCGGGAACAGTAATCGGTCCGGTTAATTTCAAAATATCATTCAAAACTTGCGCATTAATCGCAATCACACCATCAAACTCACCACTTCCTCTGCCACTCAAACGATAAAAATATTTGGCTTTATCGACATTGATTGGAAAATCCGGAGAAAAATTAGAATCGCGGAATTTCCAATTTTTGAGTTGCATCATCCGTTCGAAGGGATAGGGGGTTGGAACCTTGGCTTTGATTCTCTGGTCCAAAAGATTGGCGTCCTCAAAATAGGACGAAAGCACCTCGCCGTCTTTGATTTTGATGATGGCATATTGACCCAAAAAACCCCCGCCCGGTCGCAACTCCATATTGTTTTGCAAAAGGAGCATCAGCGTTTTGATTTTTCCATCTTTTTGCGTGAAGTTCTCCACCAACGCGTTAAGCACCGCCAGCTCTTTTTGTTCATCTTTAGTGATTGGTAAAAGACTGGAGAATTTATTCAACGCCGATAGAGACTTCGCTCCGATTATTTGTTTATTACTTTTGGCAAAAGAAAACAAAAAAACACAGACTGCGACAAAAATAACAACAAAAACCAACCGGATAAGATTTTTTTTTCGGACTAGTTTTTTTAACGCAAGTTGAAACCTAACCCTGAATTTATTAGTTCTTCTCGGTTCAAAATTTATATTTGGCATATGGTGATAATTTTTTTATCTTGCATCTTTTTTCCACAAAAGAGAGTAAACTATTTTAAATAATATTGATTACATTGAGAATTTAAAAACATTCCAATTCTAGCCTAAATATTCCGGTTTGGCAAAACGCCTATTTCCCGATATAATAGGAACAATGAAAATACCGACTAATCTTAACGCGTATAAGCTATTTTCCGCCCTGGGAATCTTTATTTTAGGGTTGGAATTTTTAGCAATCATTCTCACATTGCTGCAAATTTTCTATTGGCCGATTTTAATCGCGTATATTTCAGCCGGGATTATCGCAATTGCCGTGCTTTTTTTTCACAACCGCAAAAATCTAAATCCCATTCAAGTCATAACCGTTTCACTACTTTCTTTTTTGGCGATTGTCTTTTTTTCTTTTCATGCCGAGCCGTCTGTTTTTTCTGGTCGCGACCAAGGCTCTTTCAGTGAGGCTGCTGTTCGATTGTCTCAAAATCACAAACTGAAATTTGAAACAACTGCTTCCCGAGAATTTTTCAAAATTTATGGCCCGGGCACTGCACTTAATTTTCCCGGCTTCAACTATACCCAAGAAGGACAACTGATTACTCATTTTTCTCTTGGCTACATTTCATGGCTGGCTATTTTTTATAGCCTTTTTGGTCTTTCCGGATTCTTAGTCGCCAATGGAGTTTTGTTTTTTCTTTTTTTGCTTTCTTTTTTCGCCCTAATTAAATTCCACTCTAATCTACAATCGGCTTGGCTAGGAATTCTCCTTGCACTCAGCACTTTTGTTTTTTCTTGGTTTTTTAAGTTTACTCTAAGTGAAAATTTAGCCTTGGGATTTATTTGGTTCGGTATTTTGGAATTATCGCTATTCTCAAAATACCGCGATCAATTATTTCTTTTGTCCGCGCTCTCAGCCTTCCTGCTTTTGGCCTTCACTAGAATAGAGGCCTGGGCGCTTCTTGTGATGCTCGGGATTATACTTTTTATTTTTCAAAGAAAAGAAAAAAACTTATTTTTCAAAATTGAAAAGCAAAAAGTCTTTTGGCTTTTGGGATTTTTTTCACTGACCTATCTTGCTACTCTGAAAATCAACAGCCAATTCTATCTCTCCTCCCTGAAAGGTCTTTTGAATTCTTTTTCCTCAGCGGAAAATGGCTTTAGCAACTTTTCAGCTCTCATCTACCTAGGAAAAATCTTCCAATACTATGGCGTTCTAATTTTCATCATCTTGGGATTATTGGGCATTATTTATTTTATTTACAAGAAAAAATATTCCCTCCTGATGCCGGCGCTTCTGCTTTTGCCAATCCATCTCTATCTTGTCCACCCAGGAATCTCCCCTGACCATCCCTGGATGCTCCGCCGCTTTTTTTTCGCTATCATCCCACTGGGAATTTTCCATACCGTGCTCGTCATCAATCAACTGTTTTCCAAAAAACTTTATTTTTTCTCTCTCACCACGCTTTTTATTCTCGCCAATCTGCTCTTCTCGTCGCGCTATATCAACTTCTCAGAAAATGCCGGACTACTAAATCAAACAAAAACTCTCAGTGAAAATTTTTTGGGCACCGATCTTGTGCTTGTTGATCAATTAGCCTCAGGTGCTGGCTGGTCGATGCTCTCCGCGCCAATGAGTTTTCTTTTTGGAAAACAAGCGGTTTATTTTTTTAACCCGAATGATCTTTCTGGGATTGATCTGAAAAAATTCACTAATATCTATTTCATCATTCCTGATAAAAGTTTAGCTCTGTACGCCAAATCCGATTTGCTGGAGAAATTAATTCCCCAAAAAGATTATCAACTGGAAAGAGCATATCTTGCCGTTCCTAATTTAAACAAAAACAGTGGTTTTTTTCAAGAACTACCACTGAAATCGCAAAGTGTAACAAAAGGGAAAATTTATTTATTGAAAAATTAATTTCGCACCTATGTTTTTTGATTTAACCAAAGAAATTAAACTGGACAAAAAAAACTACCGACACTATCGGCGCTGGCAGGCTTTTTTCCATGCTTTCTGTTTTGCTTTTGCGCTCTATGTCGCCTACTTTGTTTTTTTCCCCACGCAAAGATTTAACTTTTCTTTTGTGATACTGACCTCCAATAAGGGTAATGCGCTTAACCCTCGAGATGAATCGGGAGATTTAATCAAGGATGGAAAATTCAGCGCTACGCAAAAAAATTATTTTGATGCATCGCTTGTCGGAAGCTTTTCCAAAATTAAATTAAGCTTCACGCCCAAAGGCAATTCGCCAAGTTTGGAAAATTCCCATATCGATCTGCGCAAATCCTATCGCGCCTTTCTCTATCCCGAAGGGCAACCGATTGGCTTCAAAGATGGAACACTCCTTGAAAATAAAAATGATTTCTATTTAGTTTCTGACGGAAAATTAAGAAAATTCGCTAGCCCCGCCCTCATCACTGCTTTGGGATTCCCCGTGGATGCTTTTATCACCACTAGCGATGCTGATTTGAAACATAACCTTTTGGGCGACGAAATCAGTGACACAAAAAATTATCCAGCCAATTCAATTTTTAAAATTAACGAGAGCTACTACTTATTAGACGCGAATAATGCGTTAGAAAAATTTATGAGCAAGGGAGCCTTCCAAAGTCAATATACTGAAAATTTAGCTATCCCTAAGCCCAATGATTTTATTAAAGCTTATGCCCTAGCAGAAAACCCCATTGGCTTTGCTGACGGCTCACTGGTTTCCTATGGATCTTCGGCTTACATTGTCAGTAAGGGCAAAATCTATCCAATCGGTGACCCGGATATTTTTATCAACCAGGGCTACAATTGGAGTGATATTATTACAATCAGTGGCGATGAATTTTCTCTCTATGCCAAAGAAAAACTTTTCACTCTCACTAGCATCCATCCTGATGGAACAGTCTTTTTCACGCCAGATTCAAAAAAGTGGTACCAAATTGAAAATGGGCAAAAACACGAATTGCCCTCAGAAAAAATCGCCCAGTCCTGGCTCAAAAAAAATCCCATCACAGTTTTGGGAAAAAGTCTTGATGTCATTGGCAGTTGTGACCTAAAAAAAGAATTGTTCGGCAACTATGCTTGTCTCATTCCCTTGGATGATACCCAGGATTCGGCCGGAAAATACTATGAATTTACTTTCTCCGCAAAAGATAATCTCAAAATCGACAATCTCAATTTGCTCTACGAAAAAAATATGACACTGCAAAATCTGAAACTAGCCGTGCGCGGTATGATTTTGAAAATAAAAGCCCGCTATGGAATTCAAAGTACGCCACAATAATAATACCCATCTTTATGCAACTAAATAAAAACACACTAACGATTTTCTATAAGCTTTTGCATGATAGCTTGTTCATGGCGCTCATTTTTTTCATTCTCGCGCTCATTGGCGAAGCGATCCTGCCCGGCATCATTGTTTCCCACATCGGATTTTCCAAAATAGTTTTTTTCGTGATGGTCAATATCCTCCTTATTAAGCTCATCGCAAAAAAAATTACGCCTGACCAAATCGATCAAACGCTTCCACCAGAAACCCCTAACCTTAAAAAAATAATCCCTCCGCTCATCACACTCGACGCATTACTTTTTCTAAATAATCAGCTGGGAATGAATATTTTTTTGAATTTATTTTTTCTTCTGATTTGCGGAGCAATTGTGTATTTTAGCTATAAAATACTTTTTGACTAGCTTTTGATATATTCCAATGTTTCCCGCGCGCATTTTTCCCAAGAAAATTTTTTTACTTGCTCAAGACCTTTTTCAATCATGCTCCTTTTTAATTCTTCATCTCCCAGGACTAATTTAATCTTCTCCGCCAAATCAGACGGATTTTTTTCGTTAAAATACAGTGGCGCATCCCCGCCAGCTTCTTTTAGACTGGAATTAAGCGCACAAATCAGTGGCACGCGAGAAGCGAGAATTTCCAAAACGGGAATGCCAAAACCTTCATACAGCGAAGGATAAACATAGACACTCGCACCACGCACTAAAATTCCCATGTCAGCAAAAGTCAGTCGCCCCGGAGTGAGAATATCTTTTTTAAAACGACTGCTTTTAATCTTTTCGAAAACACCCTCAGAAAGCCAAGCCCGTTCTCCGGCAATAACCAGTTTCATCTCCGATTTGGTTTTTTCTTTGAAAATATCAAAAGCCAAAACGAGCACGTCCAAATTTTTTCTCGGTTGGATTGCTCCGGCATAGAGAATATATTCTCCTGAAATGCTCATCCTTTTTTTCACCTCACATTCACTCGATAAATCACGCGCCACAGAAAAAACTTCTGCATCAAAGCCATGATAAATAACCTTAATCCGACTTTCTGGAACGCTAGGATAAAATTTCAGAATGTCTTTTTTTGTCGACTCGGAAATGGCGATAATTTTGTCCGCTTTAGTGAATGCCCATTTTCCAAGCAAGTTTAGTTTAAATAAATCCTTTTTTGGAAAATACTGAGGGAAATATTTATACGCCAAGTCATGCGCCGTCACTACTGTTTTCATTTTTCCCGAATGCAAAACGGGAATATTATGCATCGGCATCCAAAGCACGTCCGGCTGATCACGACGCAGTTGTCGACAAAGCCAGGCTTGAGTCCAAAAAAACGGAAAGTTTTTTTGCTTAATTTTGTAATTGGGAAAACTGGGTGGAGTAAGCTCAGGATTGAATTTATTTTTATGATACAACAAAAACTCACTCGTCTTATCCAGTTTTCCAAAAAATTTGAGCATATTGTGAATATAAACGCGAGTCCCGTCAATCCGACTCGCGTCTAAATCTGCTACTTGAATGGCAATTTTCATTGAATAACTAATTTAAAATTTCAGGCTTTTTAAATAATTTTTTAACTTCTCACCCACTTCTGGATGTTTAAGCCCGATATGCACAACTGCTTTTAGGAAATTAAATTTGTCTCCTGTATCCAGCCACAATCCATCAAGAATTCGACCATAGATTGGCCGGCCTTTTTTCAACATGGCCTCAAAAGCGTCAATTAACCGAATTTCGCCCGAATTTCCATGTTCAATTTTGGACAGTTCTTCAAAAACTTCCGGCGTTATGATATATTTTCCTACTGCCACCAAATCCGATTTAACATCTTCCGCCCTGGGCTTTTCTATAACACTCTTAACTTCAATATTTTTTTCATCCAATTTCACGCCATCAAAAACACCAAATTTGGAAATCTCGCTCTTATCCACCCGACTTAAACCGATAACCGGATCATTATAGCGCTCAAATGTTTCCATCAACTGCTTGGTCGATGGCACTTCACTGTCATACATACAGTCGCCAAAAATAACCAGCACCGGCTCATCACCGACAATATGCCGGGCCTGGAGAATCGCATGTCCATCACCGAATGGCATCGATTGGCGCACATAGGAAAATTTAGCCAGATTAGGAATCCGTTGCACTTCACGAAGTAAATCATGTTTATTTTTTTCCACCAAAGTTTCTTCCAATTCAAATGAAATATCAAAATGATCCTCAATCGCTCTCTTTCCCCGTCCAGTCACAAAAATTATTTCTTCAATCCCCGCCGCCACCGCTTCTTCGACCAAATATTGTACGACTGGTTTATCAACCACTGTGAGCATTTCTTTTGGCTGAGCCTTGGTAGCTGGCAAAAATCTTGTTCCAAATCCCGCCACCGGCAAAATCGCTTTCTTGATTTTCATAATGTTTAAAAGTTAGCTTATTATCGTTATTTTAACCATATTAAATTTATAGCAGAAATCGAAATAAAAATCAAAAATGTGCGCAAAAATCGCCACCCCGGCAACGTCTTTGCAAAAATCCGATTTTTCGCTATTATTTAGAAGGTCTTGAGAATTAACTACTAACAAAGAAAAATATGGTAAATGAAAAAAAATCAGAATCTGTGGCAATTATTGGTCTGGGTTATGTCGGATTACCGCTGGCACTCCGTTGTGTGGAAAAAAATTATCAGGTCTATGGACTTGATCTGGACAAAAAGAAAGTTGATTTGATTAAAAAAGGCGTAAGTCCCTTCAAAGAAGAATTCATCGAAGACAGAAAATCGCTCCTCAAAAAAATCACCGCCTCAACTGATCCGGCAATTCTCAAGAAAGCCGATATCGTTGTAGTTTGCGTGCCGACACCAGTTGATGAAAAATTTTTCCCAATTCTCACTCCCCTCACTTCCGCGACAGAAATGATTGTCAAAAATCACAAAGTCGGCCAACTAATTATGATTGAATCAACCATCAACCCGGGAATTTGCGATGATGTGATTGCGCCAATCCTTATTGAAGCTGGCATGAAAGAAGGCAAAGATTTTTTTCTTGGTCATTGCCCAGAACGCATCAATCCCGGAGATAAGAAATGGAACGTCACCAATATCCCGCGCGTCCTGGGAGCGTCCTCGCCAGCCGGACTGGCAATTGCTAAAAATTTCTATGAATCGATTATTGACGCCCCGATCAAGCTGATGGGTTCGATCAAAGAAGCCGAAGCTTGCAAGGTAGTAGAAAATTCTTTCCGCGATATCAACATCGCTTTTGTGAACGAACTGGCCAAAAGTTTTGACAAACTGGAAATCGACGTCAAAAACGTCATTGATGGCGCCGCCACCAAACCCTTTGCCTTTATGGCGCATTACCCGGGCCGTGGCGTCGGCGGGCATTGCATTCCTGTTGATCCCTATTACTTAATCGAAAAAGCCAAAGCCTCCGGCTTTGATCACAAATTCTTGCGCGTCGCAAGAGAGATTAATAACTCGATGCCGGCCTACACCGTGGAAGCCATGCAAGATCTTTTAAATGAAGTTAAACTCCCAATGAAAGATACAGCGATTGGTGTGATGGGACTTTCCTACAAAGCCAACGTCGATGACCTGCGCGAATCCCCTGCCATCAAAATTATCTCTGAGCTCAAAAAAAAGAAAGCCAAAATCATCCGCTATGACCCATTCATCAAATCGATGTCCGATGTCTCCGACCTCAAAACCTTCCTCAAAAAATGCACCGCCATCATCCTCGTCACCAACCACCAAGAGTTCGCCGAGCTTGATCCAAAAGAATTTAAAAAGCACAATGTCAAAGCGATTGTCGACGGAATGAATTGCCTCGACAAAAACAAGATCAAAAAATTGGGAATCAAGTATCGTGGGATTGGGAGGAAATAGGAAAAATTGGGAAACTAAAAAAAGCGCTCCAGAAATCAGAGCGCTTTTTTGTATGAGTATAAAAAATAGTTTTTTATTTTACCCTCCCCAAAAGCTCATCAATCTTCACAATCTGACTTTCTGTTTCATTGCGTTTTTTGAGTTCCACTCCGCCGGCGGCGAGGGATTTTTCGCTGATGATGACGCGGTATGGCAAGCCCAAGAGATCTGCATCGGCAAATTTTTCTCCGGCGGAAACTTCACGATCATCAAAAAGCACTTCGATTTTTTCGGCAGTTAGTTTTTGATATAGCTCTTCGGCGGCTGACATATCTTTGCCAAGACCAATCAGATGCACTTTGAGTGGAGCCACCGCTTCCGGCCAAATAATGCCTTTTTCGTCATGGAAAATCTCCACAATTGTTCCCATAAGCCTCGCCAGGCCAATGCCGTAGCAACCCATAATAATCAACTGCTCCTCGCCATTTTGGTCCTTGTAGGTCAAATTAAACGGCTTGGAATATTTAGTACCCAGCTTGAAGATATTCCCCACTTCCACCGCCTTGGTTTCGCGCAGGCTTGCATTGCCGCACAAAGGACACTTATGTTCCAAATCTTCGATAATTTCTTTGTTAATGGCAATGTGGCAAGCGTCACAGACATAAATTGTGTCCTCACCCGCTTCAGTTTCGGCTTGAAATTCGTGGGAATATTTGGCAAACGTTCCACCGGAGGCATAGGTGAAATAGGTTCTGGCGCCGATGCCCGCACGCTCAAAAATATTTTTGTAGGCTTGCGCTACTCGGTCATAATATGCATCCAAATCCGCTTGATCAGTGTGGAAAGAATAAAGGTCTTTCATGATAAATTCCCGCAAGCGCAAGATGCCTGATTTAGCTCTTTTTTCTCCGCGGAATTTATTTTGAAAATGATAGACAGCTTTGGGTAAATCTTTATAGGACTCGATAATTTTTTTAGCCAGCGGTGACACCACTTCTTCGTGGGTTGGAGCCAATGCCATATTTATATCTTCGCCCAAGCCCACTTTAACGAGAACATCGAGGCCTTCCCAACGTCCAGTCTTCTCCCAATTTTCTTTCGGATGCATCGAAGGCATAAAAAGTTCTTGCCCCGAGACGGCATTCATTTCCTCGCGGATGATTTCTTCCAATTTTTTGCAAGTCCGCCAACCGAGTGGCAGATAGGTATAGGTTCCGGCCATCAGCTTGTCGACATAGCCACCGCGAATGAGCAGTTGAGCATTGACACTTTCCTCATCTTTGGGCGCGACTTTGTTGGTTTTGGAAAATAGTTGTGATTGTTTCATTGTGGTTTTTGTAAATAATTATTATATTCGTCCTAAAGCTTTTTTTATATCCTCTTCTCCCCTCGGGAGAAGGTGGCCAAAGGCCGGATGAGGGTGCTTTCAATAACACAAAGACTTAGCTCAATTGATAATTTTCTCTGCATTGGCTAGAACCCTCACCTGTCCTTCGGACATCCTCTCCCGGAGGGAGAGGAGGCTATTTTAGTATCTATCTTTAGTATATTATAGACAGCTCTATGGGTCAATTTAACGCTAAACCAAAAATTTGGTCCCAAAATTCTCTTCGCCCGCGACCGAACGCAAAATAAAATTCTTTTCTTTGGCTGGCGCCAGATGCACTTGCATTCCCGCTTTAGCCAGCTCAGCCAAGGATAATATTTTTGTCCGCATCCCATTTTGCCCGTGGCCAAGTTTACTTCCGCCTTTGACAAATTTCAAAACCGAATCGAGCTCGGAAATTTTGAGCTTATGCAGAACATTTTTCTTCGCGTCCATAAATCCCGTCTGATCAAAACCGATGATGGCAATTTTGGCATCAATCAATTTACACATCAATTTAAACAGTTTGTCGTTATCTGCACAATAGCGCAGTGCTTCGACCTCCTCACTATCAATCACATCGTTGGCATTAATGATTGGCACCACGCCAAACACAAGCGCTTCTTGCATAATCCTTTTGGTCAATTTAGTCTTTGCACTTTTTACATCGATCAACTGTTCATCGGTAAGCAACATCTGCGCGCTGTCCAACCCAAGTTGTCCCAGATACTTTGAATAGGCTTGCATAATTCTCGGTTGACCGACCGCAGAGCGCAAATTCTTTGAGCGTCCCTCACGCGAATCACTTGCCACCGCACCGGAAGTAACGATAAAAACACCATAACCATTCTGGATCAGCTTTGCAATTTGCGCACAAACGCTTTTGATAAATTTTTCTTGAATTATGCCCGCCTCCACTAAAGTCGCCGAACCAAGTTTAATGCCAATAATTTTTTTCTTCATAGTGATTTGTTTTTAAAATTAATTATTACTACTACGCGCAACATTTTGTATTTTCCACTTAGTTTCTGATAGCACCCCGACTTGCAACTAAATATTTGTATGTGGTGAGTTCGGGATAGCTAAACGGACCACGAGCATGTAGCTTTTGAGTGCTAATCCCAATTTCTCCTCCCATGCCATATTCTCCACCATCGCTAAATTGAGTCGAAGTATTACAGTAGAGGCAAGCCGCATCAATTTTTTTATAAAATTCCGCTACTTGTTTTTTATTTTTAGTGATAATTGCTTCACTGTGTCCGAGGCTGTGATTTTGAATATGTTCGATAGCTTCTTCAAAGCTCTTTACGGTTTTTATCGCCAAGATATAATCCAAAAATTCGGTGTCAAAATCAGCAGAAACAGCTTTTTTTAAGTTTGGATAGTTTAAGTTTCTTAGAATTTTATAGGCATTGTTATCAGCTCGCAATTCGATATTTTTCTCAACAAGTTCTTTTGTAGCAAGGGCTAAGAATTCATTTAAAATATTTTCATGCAACAAAATAACATCGAGAGCATTGCAAGTTGAAACCCTTCTTCTTTTAGCATTGAGAATAACTTTTTTGGCTAATTCTAGATCAGCACTCTTATCCACATAAGTATGCACAACAGAAGCACCGGTTATAATCACTGGGACTTGAGAATTTTCAGAAACAAACTCAATAAGTCCCCTTCCTCCCCTTGGAATGACACAATCAATTAGTCGATTCCGAAGGATTTCAACCATTTGCTCTTTTTTTACCCTGCCAAGATTATTTATTGCATCTGGATTAATATCGTTTTCTTCGAGAATTTCTTTGATTAATCTGATTAGGATTTTGTTAGTATTTTCTATTTCCTTCCCACCCTTCAAAATTACAACATTTCCGCTCTTGAAGCACAAAGAAAAAGCATCGATAGTAACATTAGGTCGTGATTCGTAAATGATAGCAACCAGTCCCAAGGGGAAAATTACTTTTTTAATTTCAATTCCGCTTGGTCGTTTTATTCTGGAAATAGTCTTAAAAAGATGATCCTTATCTTTGGCAATAATTCTGATCGCCCTTGCCATTTCCGCTATCCTAGCCTTATTGAGAGTTAGCCGCTCAATAAAAGTTTCGCTAAGATAATTTTTTCTAGCTACTAAAATGTCTTTCTGATTCTCAGCTAAAATTTCTTGAGCATTTTTCTCGATTTGATCAGCTAGGGTGAGAAGAATTTTTTTCCGCTGAAAGCTACTAAGCTCCAAGAGGTCCGTGGAGGCTTCTTTGGTTTTTACTATTATATTTTTGAGTTCATTTGATTTCATGAGCGGATAATTCTTCTGATCGCTTTTTCGCCTTTTGCGTGGCACGCTGCCAGAGAGAATAAAAGTTAGTGATATTAATTTCGTCGAATGCCGCCTCGGTTGTTCCTTTTTTTGATTTTACCCGCGTAATAAGTTTTTCAAGATTGGCACTTTTTTCATTCCGCAGATATGCGATTGATCCTTCGATTGTTCCGATAACCGCTTCTCTGGAACCTTTCTCATCAAAACCGATTTTCTTTGCTGCTTTTTCCAATGCATCGATAAAAAGAAAAACGTAGGCTGGTCCGGAACCAGAAATAGCAGTAACACTGTCAAGCATCGACTCACTTTCGAAATATAAACTCGTTCCAAACTTGGAAAAGATATTTTCAACCATTTTTAAATCAGAAGACCTGAAACATTTTTTATCCGCGCACCAGCCAATGACTGATTTCCCAACTTGGAGAGCAATATTAGGCATAGCGCGCACTATCTTTCTCGCACCGAATACTCGCTGGATATTTTTAATCCTCACTCCAGCCATAATGGAGATTAGGATTAATTTTTGGTTATCGATTTTTATGCTTGGCAAATTATAAAAATCTTGAGGTTTTACGCAAAGAAAAACGATATTGGATTTATCAAACAATTCTTGAATATTTTTAGTGCACTTTGCCCCAGAAACCTTCTCTGTCCAAAGAGAATAAATAATAAATTTAATGCCCGGCTCTTTCTTGAGCAAACTAAAGATTGCCTGACCCATATTTCCAAATCCGAAAATTCCAATTATATTTGATTTGATATTTTTTTTCTTCATAGAATTAAAATTAAAATTAAAAAAACAGCTCGCGGAAGGCAAGCTGTTTTTGAATGTTTGTAATAGTTTCGTTCTAATCTCCGATTCCAAACACGCAAAAAGAGCCTGCCTTTGCCGGAACCGGTAAACCAACGTTCATTGTTCTTCTAGCCTTTTGCATGTGTTTAAAATATTTACGCTTTTACTCTAGCAAAAAATGCTTGTTTTTGTCAAATCTACTTCTTAAACCGCGCATCCCCATCGATGACGATTTTTTTCTTGAGAGATCTCGCTCCGCGCCGCTTGAGGTCGACCATTTTGCTTTTGTCTTTGACGATTTGTGCGGTTAATTCTTCACAGGCGATATCCGCTGAGCCCTCAATACTTTCGGAAATCTCTTCGGCGCGATAGAGTGCATAGGGAGTTTTCACCATCAGTTCAACGCGGTACTTGCCTTTTTTGTCAAAACTTATTTCTACTTCAAATTCCAAAACATTTTTAATAATTCTATTCACTTTTTGCAATCTTTTCTCGATATACACTTGGGCTTTTTCGTTCGAGTCCATGCCCTTGAACATAAATCTCATACTTTGCGGTTTCTTAACTACCATATATTTTTGATCGAGATTATGAGGAAATTGGCATTTTCCCTAAGACCCCGACATATTAACTAGCTTAAAATCCAACATACATAATTTCTTCTTTAATTTGCACATCATAACCCTCGCGCAGTTTTTGTTTAATAATTCCGGCCAAAATCACCACATCTTCAGCTGTACCCGTTCCATCGTTTATGAAAAAATTAGCATGCTTTTCGCTCACCATCACTCCGCCAATTTTTTTGCCTTTAAATCCTGCTTCTTCAATCAGCCAGCCGGCTGGAATTATCCCGCCGTTAGCTTTTGCTCCTGTATCTTTTTCAAATTCGGCAATCAGCTCCTCATTTTCCACAACTGGGTTTTTGAAAATACTGCCAGAACTAAAACCCTTTGGCTGATGCTCTGTGCGAATCTTGATAATTTCTTGCATCTTTTTTTCAATTGTCCCCTTGTCGCCTTTTGCAACTTTTAGTTTAACCGATAAAACAATCATTCCGGGGGTTTCCTTGAAAAAGCTATTTCGATAGGAAAAATTACAGTCCGCTTTTTTATACTCCACAATACTAGTACGACTGCCAGAAATTTTTAGCGCACGCACGCTCTCTAGATTATCTGCCATCTCTCCGCCAAAGGCCCCGGCGTTACCACGCACCGCACCGCCAACTGTGCCTGGAATCCCCATTGCCCATTCCATTCCAGTCAAATCATTTTCTTTAGCAAAATTGACCACGCTTGCCAAATTTTCTCCCGTCCAGCATTCAATTATTTCTTGTTTCTTGCTTCCTACTCCTTGCTTCATACTTCTTACTTCTTGCATCCTAATAACTAATCCATTAAAACCCTTATCGCTAAAAAGTACATTACTCCCTCCGCCCAGTATAAAAATGGTCAGCTTTTTCGCTCGAGCAAAATCAAGCGCTTCCATTAGTTCTGTCTCATTTTTCACTTCCACAAAAAATCTAGCCGGTCCGCCGATTTTGAAAGTGGTAAGTGGTGCGAGCGGAATGTTTTTTTGGATATTTATCATTTCAGTTATTAGAAGTAATTTATACTTCTATTCTAACACGAAAATCCCCAAAATTCAAGCCGATTTTTCGCCTTTTTGGACGTCCTCCTTCCGCACCTCTTCCCAGAAAAAGACCGCGAAAAATGAACCGGCAACGACTAGCCAGTCATAGCCATCAATCGGCAACATTCGCAGATATGTTTGGCAAAAAGGCAAATACATAAACATTAGTAAAATTGCTAGTGATAGAAAAATTGCTCCAATCGCATAACGATTTTTGAAAAATCCCAGTTGAAACGGCGAAAGTGTTTCACTGCGTGCTTGCAAGAGATTAGCCATCTGCGTCATTGAAAGGACGGCATAGGCTGCGGTAGTTGATTTGAGATATAGCACGCTATCGGCCGAAAAACTTTCACCAAAATGCCAACCGCCCCGTAGCACCGACCAAAGAAATGCCACCACCGCCCCACTGGCCATAATCAATCCCAAATAGATAATCCGACGAAAACCGCCAAAGCTCATCACGCTATTTTTAGAATTCAATCCGGTCTTGGATGCGCCTGGCTCTTCCGGCTCAAGACCAAGTGCAAAAGAAGGAAAAATATCCGTCCCCAGATCAACTGCTAGAATTTGCACGGCAGAAATCGGGGAAGGAATCTGCAAAAGCACTCCCAAGATTACTGTAAATAATTCACTGGCATTGGAAGTAAAAACATAGTGCACAAATTTTTTGAGATTTTGGAATATCGTCCGACCAGTCCGCACACCTTTCACAATTGAAGCGAAATTGTCGTCCATTAGAATCATACTGGCCGCTTCTTTGGAAACGTCCGTACCGATAATACCCATCGCCACACCGATGTCCGCTTTTTTGAGCGCTGGCGCATCATTCACGCCATCCCCCGTCATCGCAATCACCTCGCCGTTTTTTTTGAGCACTGTGGCAATCCGCAGTTTTTGCTCTGGCGCGATCCGCGCAAAAACACAAGCGCCGTTTTTGATTCTTTTATATAGATCCTTATCGGTAAGCGCATCTAACTCTTTTCCATTTATCGTGTCTTTTTCAGTTATGTTATTTTTTAATTTTAAATTGCCTGCCCCGTTAACGCTAAGCGCTTTTATGGGGTCATTTTGATTTTCCTGCCTGCCGGTAGGCAAGGTGAGATTTACATTTTGAATTAAGCCAACTTGTTCGGCGATGGCTCGCGCCGTTATCTCATAATCCCCCGTTATCATCACAACGCTAATACCTAAATTTCTGCATTCCGCAATCGCACTGCCTACATTGGCTCGTGGCGGATCAATCATTGCCATCATCCCCACCCAAACTAAACCTTTTTCCGCCTCGGCCGCCATAGCTTTTTTATCCGCCAAAGCTTTAGCGTCGGAGGAAGCGACGGAGGCCTCATCACCCATTGCAATATCACCCAGATCACGGTACGCGAAAGCCAAAACTCGCAGAGCCTCTCCTGACATTTGATTATATATTGCTTTGGCATTGTTTTTTTCTTCCTCATTGAAAGGCAAAATATTTTCTCCAACTTTAATAAAATTACAAAGATTAATCATAACATCTGGTGAACCCTTGACATAGGAGACTGGTTTTGCATTTTGATAGATCACACTCATCCGCATCCGCTCAGAAGAAAAAGGATTTTCATTGATTTTTTTCTCACCGCGTTCGTAGAACTTTTTGGTTTTGTTATACTTTTGTCCCGCCACAATAATCGCCCCTTCGGTGGGGTCGCCAATTATTGTATAATTTTTTTTGTCATATGCCAGACTGGCATCATTGCAAAGTGTGCCGATGCGAAAAAGCAATTCTAAATTAGAAGTTTCTTGCGGATTGATTTTTTCCTGATTACGATAAAAGCTTCCGACCGGCTCATATCCAGCTCCGTCTATTTCTAGAATTTCTCCATTAATTACAATTTTTGTTACCGCCAATTCATTACGTGTTATCGTGCCAGTCTTATCTGTGCAAATGAGCGAAACGGAGCCCAATGTTTCCACTGCGTTCAGTTTTTTCGCCAGCACATTTTCCTTAATGAGGCGCTTCATTCCGAAAGACAGCGCCACCGAAATTGCCGCCGGAAGTCCCTCTGGCACAACAGAGACAGAAAGGGCTAGGGCAAAAAGAAAATTCTGATAGAGCGACATCTTGAAATATTGCCCGGCAATAAGCACAACGATACCAATAAAAACTGAGATAATTGTCACATCTCTCCCCAGCGTGCGCATTTGTTTTTGGAGCGGCGTCGAATCAGATTCCACCTCTTGCGTGAGATGCGCAATACGCCCCAGTTCCGTGCTCATCCCTGTTCCAGTGACGATAAATCTCGCTTCACCCATTGCCACAGTTTCACCCATAAAAACCATGTTATCGATATCCGCAAAAGCCACGCCAGTTTCTTTCAGCACTTTCGCCTCTTTTCTTTTTGGTTTTGATTCTCCGGTAAAGATAAAACTATTCACTTTGAGATCATAACTTTCCAAAAGATAACCATCCGCTGCGATGCTATCCCCAGCGACAATAAAAATCACATCCCCTAGCACAACTAGTTTGGTGTCGAGTTGTTTTTTTTCACCATCGCGAAAAACTAACGCAAAACTCGCAGTTAGTTTTTTAATGCTCTCAAGAACCCGATCGGCCTTGAACTCCTGAAAAAAGCCAACCGTCGCGTTGAGCATGACAATGATACCAATAATTGTCGCATCGCGATATTCCGAAAAAGCTAAAGCGAGTCCCGCTGCCACAAGCAAAATCCAAACAAGTGCGTCATTAAACTGCGCCAAAATCAATTTCAACCATTTCCAATTCTGTTTTTTAGCAATCTTATTCTCGCCGAATTCTTTCAGTTTTATTTTCGCCTCGTCTTCGCTTAATCCATCTTGGCTAGAGCTAAATTTTTTCAAGACTTCTTCTGAGGTAAAATTGTAAATTTGTTTTTTATTTTTTGTTAGCATCCAAATATGCTCAGGCTCTAAGAGCCCGTCAGCAGAACGGGCTCTTAGAGCCTATAGACTTCTTTATGTTTTTTTAATTTAAATCTAAATAATTATTCCAAAATATATTTCTCCAATTCTTTTTTCTCCCTAAAATAATCTATATTATTTTGCATAAATTTTTCATATTCTGGCGGGCTATCATCAAACTGCCCCAAAATTGTTTCTTTCACACAGAGTTTTCCGTCTCTCTTCCCAGTATAGTCCAAATAGCTAGAATATAACCAGTCTTTTTCGGGATAATTATGAATAGCATGATTGGCATTCACATAAACCGACAGATGCAAAAGATATTCATTGGAGTCGATGTGAATAGATTTGAATGGTCCCTGAA
>Ga0268283_1000575_pt1 | contig 22727 bp, 40 predicted proteins | sample saktaG_13_FD_190140 | JGI IMG/M metagenome (GOLD analysis project Ga0268283, IMG submission 190140) | Saline water microbial communities from Sakinaw Lake, British Columbia, Canada - sak_2013_06_06_36m | ecosystem: Environmental > Aquatic > Non-marine Saline and Alkaline > Saline ... | reverse complement strand
AAAAGAAATAAAAAAATTTAACCGACTAACTTTTTTTTAAAAAAATAATGAACAATGAATGAGATATTTTATATCAGACACGCATTTTGGAGATGATAGATTAAATCTATTTGGTAGGGAATTAGTAGCAAATAATAGTGAAGAAATAGATAATATTATAATAACAAATTATAATAATAAAATAACAAATGATGATACCGTTTACTTTCTTGGTGATGTTGCATTATCAAGTGAAGGTCTTAAAAAAGTATCTTTATTAAATGGTAATAAAATACTTATAAGAGGTAATTATGACCAACAATTTTCAGTAGAAGAATTATCAATATATTTTACTGAAGTATGTGATAATATGACAATTTATATAGATGATGAACCAATATTCTTAAATCATTATCCTGTAGACGCAAGCCAAAATTTATTTAATTTGGTTGGTCATGTTCATTCATTGTGGAAAGTTCAAAAAAATATGATAAATGTTAGTATAGATGCTTGGCATTTTCAACCAGTATCAGAAGATATGATAAGATTTCAAATCGGTGGTATAAGAAAACATTACGATCAAAATGTATTTGCAGGTGAATTGGAATCTAATAATATTAAGACTGATGTTGATAAACATAAATTTCAACTAAACTGGATTAAAATAGAAAATACACAAACACCAGAATGGAGAACGAGTAATGGTGAAGAACTACACATACACGAAATTTATGGAAAATATTACGCAGCAATTTCATATATACCTTTAAGATTTGAAGGAACAAAAAATGAAATTGAAGAAAAATTTAAAATAAAAATATAATGGATATAGAAGATTCTAATATAGATTATGAATATTTGGATATGATGGTTTATAATTTTAATTATGCTATTGATAATGATAAAGAAAAAGTTTATCTTGGATATTCAGAAGGTGAAGATGGTAAGAAAGATTATTGGTGTCAAAAGAAAGATTGGTTAGCTACGATTGATATTCTAATTGATGAAGCAATAAAACTTGAAGAATATGAATATTGTAATGATTTAAAGAATATAAAAAAAAGACTCTAATTAGAGTCTTTTTTCTTTTCTTTTGGTTTTTCCATAATTTTTATCTCACATTCTTCACAAATATCAGGATTATGTTCAAAATTGTGTTTTATTTCTTTACCACAACAAATACATATATGTTTTTCTTTATTTTCCATATGTATATTCCTTTACCATTTTTGGTAACCATTCTTCGGTTAGTGTCATATTAATCCACACATTTTGATTTTCATCTTTAGTTATGCTTTGAATGCTATGAGAATTAATAGAATATAGTTTATTATTTTTATTATCAATTAAAAATAAAAATTTCCATATTAATTTACCATCTGTTGTTTTGTTGTAATTTTTAAGGTCTAAATCTGTATTTTTTATTAAAATTATATAATATGGAGTATCAACTCCATTATTTTTCCATGTTCTTTTACTCCAATATTTCGATATGTCGGTAGTTTTACTAGGTTCTTTTACTTGTATGTAGATTTCTTCATTTTTAGAATTTATTGCAACAACATCTATTCCAGATTTATCTTCTGTTGTATTTGCTTTTCGAGCACTATTAAATATTTTATTATCGTTTATAAAATCTATTATTCTTTTTTCTCCTTCGTCTGCCTTTATTGTTAATCCATATACAATATTATACCATTCTAAAACATTTTCTTCTGTGAATAATTTACTTTTCCACGCATCTAATTTACCTAAAACTAAATAATCTGTAGTTTTTGTATCATAAGAATCAATATTTAATGTTTTTAAAACTTTAATATTTGTTGGTATTTGTGAGAATGGTCTAATAAAATCTGGTTTAGTTTGTGTATTACTAATATACACATTTCTAATTTTTTGTAATAACTTATTTTCACCTTTATATACATATAACCAAGAATATAAAAAATATCTCATTAAATTACTGTAATTTAATGTTGTGAATTTTCTTTTACTGATATTAGTCAAACATTCTGGGTAATTATAATCAGATGTTGATACTACTAATAAATCTTTAGATATTTGATCCTCTTTAATATATGGTTTATCTAATAACCATTTTTTAGCATCATCTTGTCTATCTTCATTTAAGAAATTGTTATATTTCTTCATATTTTAAAATATTCTTTTTTAAATCTTTCGACTTCTAATCTTTCTTTCTCTTTCTCAATTTCTGCACCTTTAAAACCTTGTTCAATTAAATCTGTTCCAGATATAACAAACCCATCATCACAAAAATCTATGAAACTTTTTGCAAATTTTATATCTTCTTTATTTTTTGCATTATTGTTTCCTATTTTGTGTTCTACAAAATTTAAAATTAATTGATTATCTATATGAAATCTTTCTTTCAATTTTGTAAGAATATAAACATTTTCTAATTTACTCCAAGTAAATTCGGTTTTATTTTGAAATTCTTGTAAGAAATATATTTGATTTATCAATTCAGTTGGAAATGTTAGTTTATTTAAAACTTTCGCTTTAAGTTTAACATTCTCATTCTTTAATAAATCAAAAAATACAATTGGTTTAGAAACAAAATCAACAACTACATCAGTGTTGATATTTAATCCTGGAAACATTTGTTCCCACATTTTATATTCTGTTAATAAGTCAATATATCTTTCTAATACTTTTGGATCTTTTTGTGCATGCTCAAATACTTTATCAAATTCTTGTATGATTCTTTCTTGTGAAACATCATCTTTTGGTCCAATACCACGTAGTCTGTTATCATTTTCTATTGCCTCTGAAGTAAGTGTGTCAATTTTACCATTCGTTCTTGCAGCGAATCTAAAAATACGACAGATTCTAAGACGGTCTTCCGCAAAACGATCTGATGGTTTACCTACGGTTCTTATGATTCCATTTTTTATATCATCAACACCACCAACCAAATCTATGATTTCTTTTTTATTTATGTCATAATATAAAGCGTTGATCGTTAAGTCTCTACGCAAACAATCGGTTTCAATTCCAATATGTTTTCCAAAATCTACTTTCTTATCATCACCTTTATTGTCCCGTCCGAGAGAAATATCAGCACGATACACAGCTATCTCATAACCTAAGGGTTCCATTTTTGTATACACACGAATAACTCCAAAGTTTTTGCCTTGTTCGTCAGACACATTAAAACCCTTTAAAATTTCTTTTGATTCTTCTGGCAACGCATTTGTAACTAAATCATAATCATGAGGTATTTTACCTTGAATAAAATCTCTGCACGCACCACCAACAACAAATAAATCTTTACCTGATTTGTGATATGCTTTTGCTATATCAATAACGTCTTTTGGTACAGGCATTTCAGCACTAATATTTTTCTCTAATATAAATGTGTTGTATTTTTTCATTTTATTTAATATTTTAATGTTATATTTTCTAGTTCATAATTAATTAAAAATGATTCATACCAATTTGCAATTTCTTCATCTTCAACATCATCTTTTATACCTTCTAATTCCCATCTTGAACCAAGACTTCCTTCTATATAATCATTTTCTAATAATCTATGATAAACTTCACTTTTATCAATATTAAATTCAAAAGCTATATATTCAGCAAAATCATTTGCATCTACATAGTTCCAAATTTTTATACCATATTGTTTATTTTCATTAAATTTGTCAAAACTAGTTTTCATAATATTTTTTTTTTTTTATAATATTTCATATACCCATCAATTTGGTTATTTTCTTAAAAAATCTATTATTATCATAAGAAACACCACTCATTGAATCAATATATTTTCGCAATTCTGTTATATCGTCTATTTCTAAAATTATATCTAACATACTTGATATTCTATACTCTACATTATCAAGTATACTTCTTTGTTTATGCCAAATTTCAAATAATTTATCTATTTCATTATAATCTATATCGACATCTTTTGCTTTTACAGGTTTTTCATTCAATTTATATAATTTAGTATGTAAGAATGCGTTAGAGTATAAATATACACCTTTTTCTTGACAATAATCTATAAATTTTTGAATTTCTTCTTTATTGTTGCTATCTTGCAACAATAACATATGTGGTGTAAAAGATTTTTCAATATCTTCAAGTGTAAAATATTCTTTCTCATATTCATCTTGAAGATTTTTTAATTCTTTTGGTGTTGGTATGTTATTCACACTTTCTTTTATTGATACAAATTCCTTAAAGTTAGTTTTCATATTGTTCTTTTTTTTTTAATTATCTCAAAATAATCTCCGAAATATGGATTATTTCTTGGTTTTTGAAGAAAGTTGATCGTTTCAATATCTTTATATAAAGGTGTATCTACAATTTTACTCATAAATTCTTCCCATTTTTTTACTTCTTCATCATTATATTCATCCGCATAAAATTTTTCATGCTTATATTTAACTTCACTTGGATATTCATTTTTTAAATTAGAATAAACAAGAATAACATAATCACCATTCATTGTTTCTAATCTTTCAGTACAAATATATTTTTCACCTTCAATAAATATTTTGTCATTTTTTGGATCTAAACCATTAAAAATATTATTTTCTTCACTATTCCATTTTGTATATGTCTTTTTACAGATACAATATTTTTTAGATTTTTTAGATTCGTTAAAATTATTATATTTTTTCATATTTTAATTTAATTTTTTCAAAGATAAGGATTTTTATTTGTAAAAACAAACTTAACTATTCATTTTTTTAATTTCGTTCAAGTATTCGTTAATACAACTTTCTTTAATCATTCTTGCATGTTCAATGATTTGTTCTTCTGTCATTTCATCTTCTTCAAATGAAACACTCTCATTAACATGTATTTCACAAATTTTATTAAATATTAATGGAAAGCCATTATATTCAGAAGTTCCTTGTATATCTGTTTCACATTTACAATCAAAAACAATTTCACCATCTTCAGTTGCATAAATATTTTCAACTGCTTCATTATTCATATGTAGTTCTTTAAGTTCTGCTAATGTTTCACATATAGTGCAAGTTTTATCTGTTATGTCACATGCAACTTCTTCATTTACAGGTTCATTTACAGGTTCACCAATATAGAATTTTTCAATCTCTTTAAGTTCATTTAAAGAATAATTATATAATGATTTTGGAACAAGATAATCTGTTTTAAGTTTTTCATTCCAATGTTGAGCAAGTCTTTCAATGATTTCAAATTTTTGTTCATCTTCATTTTTTGGTTGCATAAACATACCAACCATTTCTTTCCAACCATCTGGGTATAAATCTGGATTATCTATTTCAACTTGTGGTTTAGAAACAGAATAATCTCTGCTTTCGTTTATATCATCACTATTAAATCTTTTAAGTTTCATGTTTCACTTATTTATATTTTACTTATATATAAAAAAAGTGTGATGAATAAATCCACCACACTTTATATTTTTATATTTGTATATTTTAATACATTTTCAACATTTCTGTTATTAGAGGATTTCTAACGACATCTTCTTTCTCAAAAATAACTTTACCAATTTTGTCAAAGTTTTTAAATCTTTGTAAAATATCTTCTAAACCATTTTGAGAACCAATTTTTCTTTCAGCCTGTTCAAGGTCACCAGATATAATAAACTTACTATTGAAACCAATTCTTGTTACTAATGTTTTCATTTGTAATGTTGTTAAGTTTTGTGCTTCTTCACAAATCAAAACAGCATTATCAATATTAACACCTCTTAAAAATCCAATAGCCAATGGCTCAACAATATTCAATTCTTGTAGTCTTTTTCTATTTGCTTTACCAATAACTTTATCCATAAGATAATAAGTAGAGAATAAATATGGTGATAGTTTTTCTTCAACATTACCTGGTAAGAAACCAATTTCAGATCCATCAACTTCAACATTTGGTGTAACAACATATATCTTTTGATAGTTGTTATCTGGATTAGCCAATAGTTCAAGTGCTTTCGCAACAGAAACGTATGATTTACCAACACCTGCTGGACCAACTGCGATAGTAATTTCTTTTAAACCTATTTCACTCAACAATTCTTTTTGTTTCTTGTTTTTACCTTTAAGTAAGAATTTATTACCATAAAGTAATTCTGCAATTTGTTTATTATTCAATGGTATATTTCTTTCAGTACCATTTTCAAATATAGTCATTGACTTATTATCAAAATTTACGGTTTCTTTCTTTTTTGCAGGTTTTGTTGATTGTGTTTTTTGAGTCTTGCCATTTGTGGCAGTGTTTCCACTATTTGTATTAGCCTTTTTGCTTCGAGCCATAAAATAATATTATTTTTTATTATATATCTAATTTCATGTGTCCAAAATAACCATAAGTCGCACAAAAACGGTGTTTTATTTTTAATATATAAAATGAAAAATATGTTATGAAAAATTTTATAGAAAAATGTATAAACAAACATAATAACAAATATGATTATTCAAAAACAGTATATGATAAATATGATGTGAGAATTGTAATAACGTGTCCAATACATGGAGACTTTATTCAATATTCACACAATCATCTAAAAGGTCACGGATGTCCCAAATGTTATTATGATAAAAATCGAAATAAAGATATTATAGAAAGATTTGTAAGTATACATAAAGATAGATATGATTATAGTTTAGTTAATTATATTGACTTAAAAACACCAGTAATAATTATATGTAAAGAACATGGTGTATTTGAACAATTACCACAAAGTCATTTAATAGGTTGTGGATGTCAAAAATGTTCTGGTAATAATAGACTTACAAAAGAAAAATTTGTAATATTATCTAATATAAAACATAATAATAAATATGATTACTCAAAATCTATAATAAAAAATTCAAAAACAAAAACAATAATAACTTGTCCAGTACATGGTGATTTTGAACAAGTACCGACATCACATTATATAAAAGGTCACGGTTGTCCTAAATGTAAAAGGAGTAAAGGTGAAGAAATAATAGAAAAATATTTAATAGAAAATAATATAATATTTATTCATCAAAAAATGTTTGATGATTGTAAAAATATTAAAAAATTACCATTTGATTTTTATTTACCAAAACATAATATTTGCATTGAATATGATGGTCGTCAGCATTTTATAATGGATGGTTATATAAATAAAAATATGGAAGAATTGGATTTAAGGATAATGTGTGATGAAATAAAAAACGAATATTGTAAGAATAACAATATTCGTTTAATAAGAATTAAATATGATGAAAATATTTTTGAAAAAATAAATAATATTTAAACTATTCTACAAGGTATTTCTGCACAAGAATTAAGTCTGTATACACTACACAAACGATGGTAACCATCAGCGATAATAACTTTACCATTCACAGCATCTCTAACAAGAAGGATTGGTGAAAGTTCTTTTCCAATTTCAATTTTCTTTAAGTTCTTTTTAACGTGAGAGTTAGAAATACCAAGTAAAGATAATCCAGATGCTCTAAATATATCTTTTGCTTTAAACTTTGTCATTGTAGTTGTTTTCAAATCTTCTACTAATGATTTCGCTTTACTATCATCAAATATTAATCTTAAATAAGATTCTGCTGCAGGATAGTTATGTGTTTCTGGTTCTTTCAACCAATGTATAGATAATTTATCTAACATCTTAATAGTTTTCTTTGATATTTTCTTCATAGTAAAATATTTTTTAACAAAGATAATTAAAATTTTTAAAATAAAAAACCCACCATTTCTGGTGGGTTATTTAGATTATACTTCTTTTGCGAAGTCCAAGTAAATCTTTCTATCATCTTTGATAACAGATACGATTTTCACTTTCACGTTGTCGCCTTTTTTCAATTGTTTACCTGATTTCTCAATGTAAGTGTTTTGAACAAGACCAGTTGTTTCATCATCAAGTGCAATTAAAGCACCGAAAGGTTTAACACTACGAACAATACCGTCTTTTACTTGACCAACTCTGATAGTGTCCCATAAACTTTCTCTTAACATTTGAGTAAGGATAAGTTTATCTCCTTTTAGTATGTCTCTAACATAGAACTGAATAGGTGTTCCAGGTAAGATTTCGTGTAATCTTTCTTGCCATTCTGGATTGATATTCACCTTGTGAATCATACCAGTTAAACATTCGTTGAACTCTACGAAAACACCGAAGTCTTTTGTACCAGTAACAACACCGTTGAAAACTGCTTCAGCATTTTCAGTTTTTGTTTTTCTAAGTGTTTCGATTGCTTCAGGAATAAGAGAGTTAAGATATTTCTTACGAGATACTACATAAACTCCTTTCTCTTGTTGTAAAGTTTCTAACATAACATTAATGTTAGTTCCAACAAGGTCTTGCGATTGTTCTGCGGTTAGTTTATTTACGCCAGCAAGAGTGTTTGGCATAAAGGCTGTGATTTCGATATGGTTCATATCAATCTGTAACATGAAACCTGCAGGGATAAGTTCAAGAACTTTGGCACTAAGAGCGATATTTTCTTTGTAGAAATCTCTAAGTTTATTAGCAACGTCCATTTTGATAAGTTCTGTAACAGATCCAGTGATTGTGTAAGGACTTTCAGATACTTCGGTAACCATTACGTTTAAATCGTCACCTTTTTTAAGATTTTGGATAATTTTGAAATCTGGTGCTTTAATGTCTACATAGATAGAATCCTTGTAGTTTACATCAATAACGATTTCTTTTTTGTTGATAACTGAAATCTTACCTGTGATAACATCACCAACTCTGATTTCTGTTGTTTCTGGAAGGTTGTGTAAGTAATCTAATAAGATTTTGTGTTCTGGTGCGAATACTCTATCGTATTCTGCTTTTGGATTCCATTTTAAAATGTTTCCGTTTTCTTTTTCTAAATCATACCAGAAATTAGGATCATTTAAATCTACTTGATTACTTGCTGCGTTTTTGCTCATTCTTTTGTTTTTTAAAGGGTTAATAATTAAAATTGTTTATAATATTTGTATTCGTTCTTATTTAGAAAGTTTAAAAATAATTTCATAAAACATTCATTCATTTGAACTTTCAATCTTATATAGAATCTTTCAAAATAAGTTTAAAGTTTTTTGAAAATTGTTTTTAATCACTTTCTACGTTATATAATATATGTGAAAAATAGTTGACAAAAAATGCCAGTATAATTACTGGCATTTTATTATTTTTTTTGGATTAACTACTTAATATGCAATTTCTATTGTTTTAAAATAATTTTGAAGTATTTGTGCTCTTTCATAATCTTCATTTCTAATGTAGTTATTCATTTTTTCAATAAGTTCATCTTCTGTATCTAAATACGAGAAAACATCATTTTTTGTTATGTCTACTGAAATCTTATGTCTTTTTTCGTTGTATTCGATTTCGTAGTGCAATCTTCTTTTAATTTCATTTATATCCAAATCTTTATCGAAGTTCTTGATGTTTTTTAGATAATCTGAATCAGTTATTTCTTTTATGAAATCTTCACTGAATGCTTTCTTTTTTGCAAGAAAATCTACAAGTTCTTCTTTTGTGTCGAATAAATTTAATAATGAAATTAAATTTTCTTTAAACTTTTTTGTTGCCATAACTTTGTTATTATTTTTTGGAAATTACACTAATAGAATAACTCCCAAATAACTATTATTACAACAAGTTATCTAATTTACCAGGTTTAAAGTCCTTGTTAGGTTTAGATAAATTACCTGCAGGAATATCGAAAATCGAAGTACTTGTTTTAGTATCATCATCTAATTCCCATCTTATATCAATAAAATTATATCTAAATGTTATTGAAAAAGTTTTTTCTGTTATATCTTGTGAATTATAACCAAGACGAACTTCACCTATCGTTTTCAACAATATTTGTTCAAAGTATATAGTATATATTAAATTTCCATCCTTATCTAATATCTGAAGATTGAAAACTGGAATATGATGTTTATCTGTATTAAGATAAAATTCAATTAATATCTGTAACATTATAAAATAATTCAAATAAGAATCTACGGATCTAAATGTTATATCTAATTCATTTGTAAAATTATCAAATACTGATTTAGAGTCTTTATAACTAAATTGTTTACCTCTTTTTAATGTTTGTGTTTTTACTTCAAATGAAGATGCTGGAAAAACAATCTCTTTGATTGTTGAATTAATATAATCTGTAACTGAATCATAAGATATAAAATTCTTTTCCATTAATTTATCAAACTGATCAACAAGATATTGTTCAATAAAATCTTCTGGAAAATTAAATATAAATTGGGAATTCTGTGCTGATATTCTCATATATGTGGTATTTTTTTGCTGGAAAGTTAAAATATGACTTTCTTATATTTATAATTATATTTTAATTATTGATAAAAACTATTCAGAGTTTTCTAAAAATATTATATCATTTTAGAATGTTTGTTGATTACTATTAGGTGCATTAGGATTTGAAAAATTACTTGAAAAATCAATTGATTGTTGTCTTAATTTTTCAGCGGTTGCACAATTGAAATCTTTCAACCTATTCTGTATATTTGTTATATTGTTTTGTGTAGTATTAACATTTGTATTAGTTGCATTTGAACCAAGACAGAAAGCCATAGGAACAACTTCTAATACAGCCTTTTGTAATTTTATATCTTCTATTACTGCAGGTGAAACATTTAATAATAAATATAAATATGTTAAACAAGTACTATTACCACCTGGTTTTCTTAACCAAACATTTGCACCAATGGTCAATAAATAATCATCAAAAGATTTTATGTCAGCATCCGCTTTTAAGAACACTAAAAGATTTGAATTTGGATTTGTCTGTGTTGCTGGTTTTCTGATATATGGTGAATCGATAACATTATCAACCGTCGCACCATCAGACCATGTTGGAACAAATCCTGGTAATTCTGGAAAAATATCTCTTGGTGTTGTTATAGTTACATTATCAACGAAATCACCAGTATTTGTAGTAGTGGTATTAGAACCAGTTGTTATATTGCCTCTATCAACAAATTTCATATCTTCAAATAATAACCATTGACCAGAATATAATAATGATCTCATACCATTATTTGTTTTTATTGTTAAATAAAAACTTTTATTATTTTGACCTATTCTTTTTAATGTTGAAATGTCACTTTGGTCTATTTTATAAACTACTACACCATTCTCAAAATCAATTTTATCAGTTTCTCTCCATAAATCTTTTTCTAAAAAATCAGTATCATTTTTAAAACTTAATGTTACAGTCGCATTTTCTGTTATTTTTGTTAAATTAAATGGTGTTGCATTACCATTTGTATCAATTGCACTCGCAATATTAAATGTGACAACATTACCAAATGGATTTATAATCAATTGAGCAAGACCCATAGGCTTATATGAAGAAACGGTTGTTGGTGTAGCACCAACCAATATATTTATTCTATCTGTTAATACTGGATAATTTACTTTTGATAACAATATTTTACTACTTAATGAATCTGTATTTTGAACCATTGATGTTCCATTTGATGGTTTAAAATTATAAATCTTTGGTTTCCAAGCATTATCTAAATTAATTCTTGTTAATTTCTTACCATATTTGAAAACTTCGGTTGTCATACTTAAAGACGCAAATCTTTCAATCTTACTATTATCAACTAAATCTATAATTCTCATACTAACATCTAATGATGCAGTTGTATTTGTAAAACTTAAAATCGGTCTATACCACATCTTCTTTGTAAAATTCTCTGTTACACTAAATGTCTGACTATTCATTAATATGTTTTCTTCAAATAATGTAACTTCATATTCAATTTTACATTGTCTACCTTTTGCATACATCTCATTAATAAAATTATCCATACTCTCATTTGAACCACCATAAGAACCATATATCCAAAAATAATCACCATCCGTTGCTTGTTCAATATTCGCAGAAAGATCCATATACTCTGGAACTTTAGCAATACTTTTAGTGAATATATCACTCATATAATAATAAGTGTTACCTAAAATATATTCTCTACCTAATACAAAAGAAAATTCAATAAATATTGGTGATTCTTCACTAATACCATTTCCGTTAGATAAATTCGCATTTATGCTATTTGGTATTGGTGTATTTGTAGAAACCGTTGATGATCTTTGTTTAGAAACAGCATCAATTGATGGTATATCAAATGTTAAATATTTACCCCAAACTTGTTCGTCATATAAAAATTCTTCATTCAATATTAAATCAGTAGCAGTAGTTGAATCTGTATCATCATATAAATATGATGCAAAATCTACAACATTCTTATTTGTATAATCATATGTATACACTCTAACATATAACCCGATATATCCACTTGCACCAAAATCATATGATGTTGGTAAATGAATTCTCAATTTATCAAATTGAGTATATGATGTTGCATAACTTTCTAATTTAAGATAATTATATTTATTAGCATCTACTTTAGCATATTTCTTAACAACTGGATCAATTGTAAATAAAGTATTTTCAACTCTATTTAAACCAATTTTAGACATATAACCTCTTTTGCTTTCATTCAAATTATTAACAACTTGATATTCTTCTGCCTTTAAGTTTTCTGAGTCATAAACCCATTGTAATAATACATTCTGATTTAATTTTAAATATTTTGATGAACTTGCCATATTTTTATTTTAAGATTTTATTTATATATTAAATCAATACAACTGAAATAATTTTTTTTATTCTAAAAATTGCTGTATATTTGTAATCATTAAAATGGTATATTAGACCAGACACCAGATTAATATATGACAATATAGATAATCACACTTATTTGGAAGAAAAGTATCAAATAAGTTTAAGAGAGTTAAAACTAAATAGAATTACAAATGAAAAAACCCCACTTTTTTAAGTAGGGTTTTTATTTTTGCTGATAGAAATTATTTAACAGCCTTTGTTGTATCTGCAACTTTTGTTGTGTCAACAGTAACTTTTTTAGTTGTGTCTAAAGCAACTTTTGTAGAATCAGTAGCACAATTTTCTTTTGGACAATTGTTTGTACAAGCTACTGAAAATAATACTGCAACGAATGCAAATACGATAGCGATTTTTTTCATTATATATGATTTATTTTTTAATTTTTACACTATTGTAAAAATTGATTCAGACATATATATAAAAAAATATGGTCTTTGTTTTCTTTTTGAAAATATTTTTTTATTTACTTCTTGATATAATTCCTTCCAATTTTGCTGCAATTGAAGAACGAACCAAAAACCCTTCATCACCAATTTTAACATAAAACTTAACTCTATCATTAGGTCCAGTATGAGCTTGAACATCCAATTTTAATTCATCAATACATTTATTGACTTCTTCTTTTGATAGTGTTTTTAATTTATCAAGAATATCTTTTGCAATTTTTTCATATTCATTAAGTTCTGTTCCATTTGTATCATCATCATCGTATATGTCTGGTAGTTTTTCAACTTTTCTAATTTTATTTATAATATTTTTAACCCAAGAACTAATATCATTTATTAATGATTCATTAAAACTTTCCCAATTTTTGATGTTTTTCATATTTTTTATTTTTATATATCTTCACTATCTTTAAAGATATTCTCATAATTTTCTTGATTAGAAGTTCTATATAATTTCGTTGCTTTACTTATTGAAGCATATGCAACTGAAATACCTTCAGAGTCAGCCGACCAATTCATTGATTTACCAGCAGAAATACCCATACCAGCCGCAGTTAATACTGCATCTTGATTTGCTGCCAAGAATATAAAATCCCATTTGAATTGTTCTTCCATTTCAGAAATCATCATCTTGATCTTTTCTCTGTTAAATTTTCTACTTGAATTTTCTTCACCATCAGTTAATATAACACATAATGTTTTATCACTTCTGTTTTCTGGATTTTCAGCCAAAAAATCTAACTCATTTTCAACACTCATACCAATGGCATCATATAAACTTGTTCCACCACCAGGTGAATAAGTGTTTCTATTTAATTCTTGCACTTCTCTAACATCAATATTATTTACAATCTTATTAAAGTCTGTGTCGAATAAAAGAATATCCATTTTACATTCACCATCAACCTGAAGTTGTTTTCAATTTTATTTTATCTCGGCTTGTTTCTTTTTTAGTCCAGATTTGAAAGACTGTTGGAACACTATAATCATTACCATTTAATGTATATGAATTATCATCTAAATTTCTTTTACTAAATGATAATTGAGAGGAATTCTATTTTGAAGTGTGTGTTTTTTAAATGATTTTGGTAGTATAAATGCTATTGTATTCACATTTATTTCAGAACATTTAATCATAAACTTTATGGCTAAATCTCCTTGAACTCCGAATGGTGGATTACCAACAACAATACATTTTTCATAGTTATATTTTGAACAATCAAAATAAAACCAATTCATTTTTGTAATGTTTTCATTTTCAGGATTTATATCAAATGATAATATGTTATTGTGTTTTATATTATTAGAGAATGAACCGTTGCCTGCAGATGGTTCAATGACAAGATCAAAAAGATCAAAATCAATATGTTTTAATAAGTCTTGAACTATATTTATTTTAGTATAAAACTTATCTTCTGAATGTTTTTTATTTTTAGCCATACATTTATATCTTATGATTATCATTTTGTTTTTTTAATATATAAAAGAAAAAATTTTACAATGTCTGCTGATAGTATATTTTTGAAACAAAATACAATTGACCAAGAAAGAGCTTATTATACACACGATGATGCTTTTGCTTTTTTTGTATATTTTAAACATGGTGTTGTTCTTTTTTCATATCAAGGTGACACTCATAGTGATATATTGGAAAATGATGATAATAGGGAAATGTATAATAATCTTAAATCTGAATATGAAACACCATTAAAAATTAGAGGTAGAATTTGGGTTGATAGAAAGTTAATATCTTTCTGGGATTATGATTTTTCTGATATTAATATAGATAGTAGTAAATCTATACATCTTCATGCAGTAGAAAAAAACAATACATTAACATTTAGAGAAACTTTAAAATTAATTGAAAATGAATTCAATGTTGAGCATGAAAATATACATTTTGATGAAGAATGGTTGATTGATGTTCCAGTTGATTTTACCAATGTTAGTAAAGACACATATACAGTTTATGATAATACTTATACTCTTATGAGTTTAGATGAATTTGAGAAAGGTGTTGATATAGATACAAGTGGTTTAGATAATGCTGCAAATATACATTTAATGGATCAAAAACAGAGAGAAGAATATTATAAAAAACACGGCAGACCAAAAGGTTGGGGTTCTGATAAATCTAAACCAGTTGAGTTTACACATGCTCTTGGAAAATGGCGTGGTGAAAGTATGAAATACTTAAAATCATTTGAAAATTTTGATTTATAAAAATAAAGAATAATATGAAAAATATAAAAACATTTGAATCGTTTTTGTTTGGTAAAGAAAAAGTAGAAACACCAATACAAAAAACTATTGAACCAGAAAAAAGTGTACAACAAATAGAAGAAGAAAGAAAAAGTCATGAAGAATTTTTAAGAAAAAGAGAAATAGATAGAAAAAATCGTGAAGAATTCTTAAAAAAATATACTCCAGAACAAAGAAAAAAAGATGAAGAAAGATGGTCTGATTCAATTTCAAGAATGAAAAAAAGTAAAGAAGAAGATAGAGAAAGAAGAAGAAAACGTGAAGATGCAGAAGATAATAATCAACAAAATATTTTTCTAACTGATACAGACTATTCAAGTTCAAATGATTCAAATGATTCAAGTTCAAGTTCAAATGATGATAGTTTCGGTGGATTTGGTGGTGGAGATTTTGGTGGTGGTGGATCGGAAGGTTCTTGGTAAAAATAAACAATAATATGAAATATTTATTAAAAATAAAAAATACATTAAAAAATATGAAACACATTAAAAACTATGAAGAAATAATTAAAGAATCTGATTCTACATTTATTTATGGATATGAACAAAAAGACACAGAAATAGGAGATTTTTGGAAAGAACAGAAAGATTTACTTGATGAAGTATTGAAACCTTATGGTCAAAAAGTATTGGAGAATGCAAAAAATGAATTAGTTGGAAAAACAATAACCATAAAAAATTTAACAATAACAATAAAAGAATTTACTGATGTAAGAACAGGTTCAAATTTGATACATGATTATGTGTTGATTGGAAGAACTACAGATGGTAGAGTATTTGAATTGGCTTGTGATCATAACATAAGTTTATGGATAAAATAAACAATAATATATGAAATATTTACAAAAATTTAACCTTTTTGAAGGTAAAGAAGAAAAAGCATTAGAGAAAATAAAGAAGTTCTGTAAAGATGGGTTTATTGCACAAAAAGCTGTAGAAATGAGTCCTAAACTTGCAGTTTGGATTGTAAATGAAATTATTAAAGATTTTAAAAGAAATTATACTGCACTATATAGTGAAAAAGAAATGGATGATTATTTTAAAAATGGTGTGAAAAATAATGACATTAAACAAGATGTGTTTTCAAGATGGAATACATATGATAAATTAAAAGTTCAATCTGTAGTAGACTGGTCTTTATCACCAGATATTTCACCAGAAGATAGAGATGGTTTAACTAAAATGTCTTTAAATGATGCGTTTAATAAAGCTGATGAATGGCATAATTCATTAATCGCTGGTGGTGAAATTAAAGATGAACACGGTAAAATTATAATGACATTCCCAGATGGTTTTTATTGGATTGATTTAGAAACTTGTGATGATAGAGATGAAGCGGATGCAATGGGACATTGTGGTAGAACAAGTAAAGGTGATACTATTATATCTTTAAGAGATAGAAAGAAATCACCACACGTTACTGCAGCTATTGGTATTAAAGATGATGATAAAGCCATTGTTTATCAAATGAAAGGTAGAAATAATAAAAAACCAATAGAAAAATATCATAAATATATTGTTGACCTTTTAATGAATGATGATTTAGTTATTGATGATAGAGAATGTACAATACAAGGGTTTGGTAATGAATATGATAAATCTGAAGATTTTAGTCCAAATGATTTAGATGATGATTTGAAAGATATGTTGTTAGAAAAAAGACCTGATATAAATAATCCAATATTTTCAGATAAAGAAATAGATGATATGTTTGAACAATTGATAGATCAATATTATATAGATGATCCAGATTATGGATTTAGGTTAGTGAGTTGGGTTAAAGATGTTTGTGGTTGGGATAAAGTTATTGAATGTTTAAATAAACGTAATGAAAGATTATTTGATATTCTTTGTGAAAAATATCCAGATAAAATTAAATTTGATCCAGAAAACTTCACAAATGATGCTGATGAAAAAAGAGAAATAATGACCAATATTGCATCTTCTCATATTGATTTTGATATGGTTGAAAAGAAATATAATTTAGATTTAAAGAAAGCATCAGAATTAGATAGATGGTTTGAAATATTTAAGTTTATAGGTTTTGAAGGTATGGAAGAAGTATTGAAAACTAACGGTATTGGTTGGGATAAATATGTTGAAGAAGGTAATATTAAATTTGGTATTGGTAAATTGAAAGAAGAATTTATAACAATTTCTTCTCATTGGGGTACAAAAATTACTACTTTTGAATATGATGAAATTTTAGATTATTTTATACCAGGTGGTGAAGAAAAACAAATTGAAGTATTGGAAGAATTACTAGATGGTAGTAATCGTTGGACAACAAACGATAAAGGCGATTCTATTAAAAAAGATGATAATTATTCTGATGAACTTTGGGATATTTTTGTCTCAAGTGATTGTAGTTATGCCGTTCAAAATAAATATACAAGAAAAGAAAAAGAAGATGAATTAGAACTTAATAGTTGGTATGAATATACAGGTTATTATTAAAAATAAAATTAAAATATGTTAAACTATTATAGTTTTTTAGAAAAGTTAAATACAGACTTTAAAAAAATATGGAATGAAGAAGATGTCATAGATAAAGAAACATTTGAAAAGTTATTACCGAAAAATGTTGATTTATTAAATGATAATGCAATTTTTAGATGTTTACATTTAACTGATGATTTCTATGTTGTAAAATCAAAAGACGAAAGAAAGTCTGCCTATACTGAAAATTATTATACACTTATAATGAATAATTTACCGAGTTGGAAAGAATACCCTAAAAGACAACATATTTGTACAAGCACACCTTTTGATTATAGAGGTGGAACTATTTATAGAGTTATTCCATTAACTAATATGAATGTTGGTGTATGTCCTGGTGATGATGTTCAAGCCGAGTTTATAGAAAATGAACACACAACAGAACTATTTAATAATTATCAAACATATAGTAAATACGTTTATGAGAAATTTGATCGTATTGGTTTTTTATCTTTTTATTTGGGGTTTAAACGATATATAGAAATATTATTAGAAGATTTATTTTATAATGAGTTTGGTAAAAATGATGAAATAGAACATATTGTTGATAAAATTACTACTATAAGTGATAAAGATATACTAACCTTTAAACATGATTTAGAAGTAAATTTTAAAATATTAAAGGAGTTAAGAGATTTTTTAACTACACTTGTAACAGAAACAAATAATGAACTATTCAATATGATAGATATTGCACTTGATTTATTAGATATAAATAAGTTGAATGAATTAATAAATCCAGAATCATTAGGGTTTAAATGTTTAGATTATGATACATATAAACATACAGATTTAGGACCAGCCAGAACTTTTTTACATGGTGATAATAAGAAACAACATGAAGTTTGGTTAGATGGTGATATCCTATTAGTTAAATTGAAAACTTATAATGATATTTGGAATGATGATAGATATATCACTAGATATTAAAGATATTTCAAAAAACTAAACATTTTTCTTTCTTTCAAGTAGTTTAGATTTTTATCATTACCATATGCCTCTTTTTCAAATGATACTTCATCATATCCTCTTGTATAATATTCTATAAAATACCAGATATAAAAAGGTATGATTAGGAGTTCTAATTGTTGTCTTAAATGAATCTTTTCATGATTGATGAAGTCTGGTGTCAGTTTAGTATCGGACGCACATATAATGAATGGAAAGAAGGTAATTCCACTAGCATTTACACCACTTAAAAAGAAGTTAAAGAATTTCAATATTCTATCACTAACTATAATCATTTACAATCCTTTCTAATTTTCTTTCTCTTAATATTTTATTTATTTCTGGTAATTTCTTTATAAATGTTATTACTTCTTCTTCTTTTTTAAATACAATATTTCTATCACCAAGAAAAAACAAATATTTTTATCACCAAGAAAAAAACAAATATAATTCACACCTTCAAGTATATCAAAAACAAATGTATATACTTTATCATCTATATCAATATCTATATCAGAATATTTATGTTGATGAATTTTTATAAAATCATATTCTTTCAATCTTTCTAATATATTATCAGAATGTTGTTTTTGTTTGGCTATAAATTGTTCAATCTTCATTTGAGTATTCGTTCTCTTTCAAAATCATGTATATTTATCAATAAATCACTAACAGAACAATCTTCATTGAAATTATCTCTAATAAAAAGTAACATTTCTTTGTCTTGTTTATTTTTATATTTATCTGTTATTTTAGTTAATAATGATAGATTTTCCCATTCTTTTTTAAGACTCACCTAAAATCCTCCTTAATTTCTTATCTCTGTTTTCTCTTTTAAGAATTGCTTTATTTTCTTGAATTTCAGCATCACTGAAGTTCATAAATTTTTTCATAATCCATTCAGTATGTAATAACGGTGCATCTGTTATTATTGATTTTAAAAATTTAACTTTATCTATTTTTTCATTCATTTATTTACAATCCTTTCTAACTTTTTTACTCTTAATGGTTTTGTTATACTTTCTTCATGATATCCAAACCAATGTTGTTTTGGATCTTTGCCGAATGGTGTTATAAAATATGTTTTACCATCATAATTATTAATATCAATAATAAAACCAAGACCAGAAGTTGGACCATTACAATATCTTGAACTACCTATTATTTCAACTATATCATTTATTTCGTACATATTCTTTCTAACTTTTGTTGTCTCATTAATCTTAGTTTCTCATTTTCTATTATCGTGTTATATTCACGTTCAAGTTCATTTTTTAATGTAAGACCACAAATACATTGAAAAGGTCCATCAATATAACCCCAAGTTACTTGGTCTGATTTACAATTAGCAATTCTCCAATTACGAGTATATATTTTACCACAATGTTCAACGGTTGATGAATCAAAATCTTCAACACTAAATTTAATTATTTTCATCTACTATTCTTTCTAACTTTTGTTGTCTGATATATCTTTTATTAAGTTCTTGATATTTTTCTTCAAGTTCAACAACCATAATACCATATTCACTATTGTTTGTTAAAATAGACCATTCATACTTGATATTATCTCCCATCTTTCAAATATTTCATCACCATATTCTATTTTTATAAGATCATCACCATTCAGTTTATTTCTCTCCAGTATTTTCATCTACTATTCTTTCTAATTTTTGTTCTCTAATATATCTTTGATATTCTCCATTATCTTCAACTAAATCTTCAAAATGATTACCTGTGTATTGAAGATTTTCTATTATTTCTTTATATTTTACATTTTCTATTTGTTCTAATCTTGCATTTACATGTGGAGACCATACCCAAGTTTTAACAACTCTATATGGTTGAGAATAATCATTTTTCTCAACATTATATTTGAAATGCACCAAACTATTCTTTTGTATCATCTATAATTCTTTTTAGTTTCATTTTACGATGAAGTTTTTTATTATATTCATTTCTCATAATATCTGAATGACCAGGACTCATATAATCATATAAGAAAATTGCTGAACCTTCATTTCTTTTTATGTTTATACATTCATCACAAATTCCAATTAAATAAACATCACCATCACAATTAGATCCATGACCAGCAGAAATGTTAGACACAATTCCACCATTCCACATACAATTTTCTGGTTCAGTATTAATATCTTCATCTATTGAAGGTATTTCTTTACCACAACAAATACAATTCATGGGACTTACATTACTTTGTATATATGGTTGATATTTTTCTTTTTTCATTTTGTTATTCTTTCTAATTTTTTAAGTATATCATATTCTTTCTTATGTTCTATTATAGCATAATAACGACATTCACACAAAAAGTCTGGGTCATGATTACAAACAACACCAGAATTCATTATTCCACTATCAACAAAATCCTTATATAAATCTGTACCAATCTCACATTTGATACTCTCATTATATTTTATATCATATTTTTTCATTTAGTTATTCTTTCCAGTTTTTTAACTCTATCTAGTTCTATTTTTATTATATCATTTAGTTTGTGATTTAGTCCTGTATAATATTTACATTTTCTACAAGTGTAACCATATCCATATTCATAAAAATCATGATTGCAATTTTGTTGTTCTATTAATTTCTCAACATTTTGTTGTAATTTTTCTTTTATATAATCTTTAGAGTTCATTTACAAATCCTTTCCAACTTTTTTTCACGTTCATTTTGTATTTTTATTTCTCCATATTTTGATAATTCAAATGAATTACATTCTATTTTTTCATGTTCCATATTACAGAAATCGCCATATAGTTTACAATATTCATCGTAGTAAGGATCACCCCAAGTTGGTGAGGTGATAAACATAATTTTCACATAAATCGCATCTATTACAAATCTTCATCTACAATTCTATTTAGTTTATTTAACCTTTCAATTCTTTTTAATTCCTTTTGGAGTTCTATTTCAAGTTCTTCATGACTAATATCATGACCATTTTGGTTATTACTAATATAATATGGAACATCATCAAAATCAGTATATCTCATATAATAATTACCATTATGTTTTACACTATAATTACAACCATCTTCTATTACTAATATTTGCATAATAACTTCGTTATATTTCTCAAAGAGAATTTATCCTTTTTAGTTTATATTCTCTTTTTTGTCTTAAAAACTCATTTTTATCCAGAAAAATTTTATTAAAATTTTCTAAATCTGTTACAACTCCTATATTTTTATTACAATCATCATCTACTTTTTTGATATAAACTTCATTACCATCAATAGTGCATTCATATTCATTACCAAGTTGTGCATAAAATACGGTAGCACCAAACCCTTTATCTTCTGTTTCAAATAATGGTATATCTACATTACAAATCCTTTTTAATTTACGTTCTCTATCTTGTCTTATTAATTCATCTTTTGATACACGTGATCGGGTTGTGTATGAACCTATTATCTGTTCAGATATTGATTCAATTTCATCTCTTAATCTTACTATACTATGATGATTTGGATCACAACCTTGTTGCATATAATAGTTATATTCTTCTTGGTATTTTTTCCTTATTTCTATTAAATAATCTATATTATCCATTGCAAATCCTTTCTAACTTTTCCTCTCTCAACATTTTTTTTATATGATTGTAAAACATATGTATTAATGGTAATGTTGTATCTGTATCAAGTGTTTCTTTTACTTTTTTAATATCAATATACCCAGATATTTCTAAAGTATCATTTTTATTATCTGTTCTTAAATGATACCCATATATTATTATTTGTCTTTTTTTAAAATCATCTAAATCATCATTATCAAATTTTTTACAAGATATAACTTTACCAGTTTTATAACCTTCTGTTTTATTTTCACATTTGAATACAATTTTATACATTACAAATCCTTTCTAATTTTTGTTTTCTTTGGTATAATTTATGTGAGAAATGTTTATTA
>Ga0268283_1000574_pt1 | contig 22740 bp, 17 predicted proteins | sample saktaG_13_FD_190140 | JGI IMG/M metagenome (GOLD analysis project Ga0268283, IMG submission 190140) | Saline water microbial communities from Sakinaw Lake, British Columbia, Canada - sak_2013_06_06_36m | ecosystem: Environmental > Aquatic > Non-marine Saline and Alkaline > Saline ... | reverse complement strand
CGATCCTGATTCAAAACAAAATCGGGGTTCTTCTGGCGCGGAGTGCAATCCATGCCCGGCTCTCCGTGATCCAAATAACGCCACTCATCAAAAAGATATGGCCCAAAACCAGTCCGACGAATGGATTTTAAGAACTGTTTTGGAATAATGGCATCGGTATCTATGTTAGACCGATCCAGTGGTACCACGAGACCATGCAGAGTAGTAAAAGGGTTCAATATGATTCTCGCTGTTAGGATCATCAACTCACGTGCTATTCTCCTTTAGGTCCCTTCCAAAAAGCAACCATCGTCAATGGCCAACCAGAGATTTTTTGCCACCGCTCCTAGGGGAGCCGTCAACCTTCTCGCCGAGGAGCTACGCACCTTGGGTGCAGAAGAAGTACGAGAGATCCCAGGAGGTGTGCATTTTTCTGGAGAGCTTGAAATTGCTTACCTAGCCTGCCTGTGGTCACGCACTGCCAGTCGAATCTTGTTGCCCATTGCCGATTTTTCGGTCTCGGGTCCAGATGAGCTTTACGAAGCAGTCTTGGCGTTGCCTTGGGCGGAACATTTAGATCCAGACGGCACCCTGGCTGTCGACATTGCTGGCCACACTAAAGAATTACCTCACAGCCAATACGCCGCCCAGAGAGTCAAGGATGCGATTGTCGATCAGTTTCGCACCCAAATAGGTCGCAGACCCTCGGTAGATTTGGATCGGCCTAGTTTACGCATCAATCTACATTTGCACACAGGCCAAGCTGTGTTGAGCCTAGACCTCACTGGGGAAAGTCTACACCGACGGGGCTACCGAGATGAGGCCGGAATCGCGCCAGTTAAAGAAAACCTTGCAGCGGCAATTTTATTGCGTGCAGGTTGGCCAACAGGTTCAGCTTTGCTGGATCCATTGTGTGGTGGTGGCACCTTTTTGATTGAGGGTGCTTGGATCGCAGGGGACTGCGCACCGGGTCTGCTGAGGGATTATTGGGGATTTACTGGATGGCTTGGCCACCAGCCTGCGGTTTGGAAGCGGTTGACCAGAGAAGCACAAGAACGTTGCGAGGCCGGTCTTCTGAAGTTGCCACCCATTGTTGGATACGACGCTTCTCCGAATGCCGTGCGGGTTGCCATCGAAAATGTGGAGCGTGCGAAACTTCACGGACACATTCATATTGAGCGACGAGAACTGACTGATTGCACGGCACCCAAGACCAACTCCCCCGGATTAGTCGTAGTCAATCCGCCTTATGGTGAAAGATTAGGTGAAATTGACGAGTTGGCAGGCCTCTACGCCCGTTTAGGCGAAGTACTCATGGAACAGTGCCCAGGGTGGGAAGCAGCAGTGTTTACTGGCAACCTCGAGTTGGGAAAACGCCTCGGTATCCGTGCATGGCGCACACACCCCATGGACAATGGGCCCATAGAATGTCGTTTGTTGCGGATACGTCTTTTGTCCGAGTGGAAAATGACCGTGCGTCCTGCGCCAGCAGCACTGCGGGTCGCTACTCCAGAAGACCGATCTTCTGGTGCGCAGATGTTTGCAAATCGTTTACGCAAGAATCTAAAAGAAATTGGATCATGGGCACGTCAGGAAGGAATCGATTGCTATCGGCTCTATGATGCAGACATGCCAGAATATGCTCTGGCTATTGATCTTTATCACGGGCAAGGTAAGCGTTGGGTACATTGCCAAGAGTACGAAGCACCGTCCACTATAGACCATGAAAAAGCAGCTACTAGGTTGAAAGAATCTCTGGCCGTGATCCCAGAGGTTTTAGAGGTGCCTCAAGAACAGATCTTTTTCAAAGTTCGGAAACGACAAAAAGGCAAAGATCAGTACGAACGGCAAAACACTGAAGAATCTTTTTTTGAAGTACAAGAAAGTGGTTCTACTTTTTTTGTGAATTTTACTGACCACCTAGACACTGGACTGTTCTTAGACCACCGTCTTACCAGAACATTAATTCGAGAACAGGCAAAAGGAAAACATTTCCTTAATTTGTATGCCTACACGGGTACAGCCACTGTCCACGCGGCAGCAGGAGGCGCGCTTTCTACGACCAGCGTAGATCTTTCTTCCACTTACTTGGGTTGGGCACGGAGAAACTTGGCACGAAACGGTTTTTTCTTGTCTGACACTTTGCCAACGCGAGGAACAGAAAACCCACAAACTGCTCCTGCACGCCACGATTTTATCATAGGAGACGTCTTACCTTGGCTAAAAGCAGCTACCAAGATACGACGAAGGTATGGCCTGATCTTTTTAGATCCGCCAACTTTTTCTCGTTCTAAAAGAATGGAAGGGGTACTCGACCTCCAGCGCGATTACATTGAGTTGATTTTGGCTGCCTGCGCTCTTTTAGAACCAGAGGGAACCCTTCTTTTTTCGACCCATTCTCGTCGATTCCACATGGATCGATCAGAACTGACAAGGACTGGTTGGGTCGCAGAGGATATTAGCCAGAAAACCATTGCGCCTGACTTTGCACGAAACCAACGTATTCACCAATGTTGGTCTATTAGAAAATTGAGAGAAACGCTCTAGTCTCCTCTCCCATTAGAGAGAGGGAAACAATCCAATCTGCTCTTCAATCGCATCTTGACAGTTTTTATTGTAATAAGCGATACTCCTCGGATTGTCAGTCGTACACAATCGGTTAGACCATCCTAAGAGGTTTTTGAACCATGCAGATTGGTATACCTAAGGAAATTCACACGGGGGAAAAGCGCGTTTCCGCTACCCCGGAGATCGTCGAGAAACTCCAAAAGCTCGGCTTTTCGGTAGTAATAGAGTCTAGTGCTGGTGCTGCTGCGAACTACTCCGATGATGAATATCAAGGTGTAGGTGCCACCATCTTCAAAACCTCAAAAGAGGTTTGGGCTTCTGATATCGTGCTCAAGGTTCGGGCACCTGAGACGCGACCTGAGCTTGGTATTGATGAAGTGGAACTTCTGAGAGAAGGTAGCCACTTGATTAGCTTTTTGTGGCCGGGACAAAATCCAGAGTTAATGAAACTGTTGGCCAAACGGAAAGCTACCGTGTTGGCCATGGATGCGGTGCCACGTCTTACCCGTGCGCAGAAGTTAGATGCGCTTAGTTCGATGGCCAACATCGCGGGCTACCGCGCAGTCATTGAAGCAGCACACCACTACGGAAAGTTCTTCTGTGGCCAAGTCACGGCTGCGGGAAAAGTGTTGCCTGCAAAGGTTTTTATCATTGGAGCAGGCGTAGCCGGATTGGCGGCCATTGGCGTCGCAGTTGGCTTAGGTGCTATTGTCCAGGCCATGGACACACGTCCAGAAGTGCGCGATCAAGTCCGAAGCCTCGGGGGCGATTTCGTCGAGGTCAACTACAAGGAAGAAGGGACTGGGGTTGGTGGGTACGCCAAAATCATGAGCGAAGGCTATCAAAAAGCCCAACGCGAAACGATTGCCAGATGCTGCATGGAAGCGGATATTGTCATTACCACTGCGTTGATTCCTGGAAAACCTGCGCCAAAGCTGATCACCGCTGGCATGGTGGAAACCATGAAGCCAGGCAGCGTCATCGTTGACATGGCAGCCGAACAAGGTGGCAACTGCGAACTTTGCGTCTCAGGTGAAGTAGTCGTGCGCCAAGGTGTAACCATCATTGGTTACACGGATTTGCCAAGTCGCTTGTCTAAGCAGGCTAGCCAACTGTATGGAACTAACATCCTGCGGTTGCTCGAAGAGCTTTGCAAGAATAAAGACGGCACGTTAAATGTCAACATGGAAGACGAGGTAATCCGGGGTGCTACCGTCATTCATTCTGGAGAAATCACCTGGCCACCACCGCCTCCTCGTGTTAGTGCAGTTCCTGCCGCCCCAAATGTGGCCGCCGCTGCTCCTGTTGCGCCTGAAAAACCAAAAGCCAAACCTACTCCTGCTTGGCTAACTTTAGTTATTCAACTTGCCGTTGCTGGAACGGTATTATTCGGTCTAGGTTCGGTAGCACCGCCTGCTTTTATGTCCCATTTCACCGTATTCGTGTTGGCCTGCTTCATAGGATACATGGTGATTTGGAACGTTACGCCTGCGCTTCATACCCCATTGATGAGCGTCACCAATGCCATTAGCGGGATCATCGTCATTGGTGCCCTTTTACAAATTGCACCTCCGGTCACTGCAGTGGCCACCCACGCAATACCAGCAGGATTGGCAGCGTCCATTCCTTGGATGGCAGCCATCGGGATCCTCATTTCTACGATCAACATCGTGGGCGGGTTCTGGGTTACCCAGCGCATGTTGCGCATGTTCAGCAGATAACTGAGAGGCAAAACCATGTCCGAAGGAGTAGTTGTTGTCTCCTATATTGGCGCAATCATCCTTTTTATCTTGAGTCTGGGAGGATTGAGCAATCCTGAAACCGCGCGTCGTGGAAATCTCTACGGCATAACCGGTATGACCATTGCAATCTTGGCTACGATCGTGAGCCCAAAGGTGGGAGGGTACGGTACCCTCCTCCTCATGATGTTGTTAGGTGGTGCAGTTGGTGCCATGGCGGCTATCAAAGTCAAGATGACCGAGATGCCAGAGCTGGTTGCATTGATGCACAGTTTAGTAGGTATGGCTGCAGTCTTGGTTGGGTATTCAAACTATTTTGATCCCAACGTCAATCTTATGGGTGTTGAAAAGACGATCCACGAAGTCGAGAGTTACGTGGGCATTTTGATTGGCGCTGTAACCTTTTCTGGTTCAGTCATTGCTTTCGGGAAACTAAGTGGAAAGATTACCGGGAAACCAGTGCTGTTGCCCGGACGTCACTGGATGAACCTCACTGGATTAGTGTTGGTGATTTTCTTCGGTAAAGTTTTGCTAGGTGCAGAAAGCATTAGTGATGGCATTCTACCCATGGCACTTATGACAGGTATTGCTCTAGCTTTTGGGGTACATATGGTCATGGCGATTGGGGGTGCTGACATGCCCGTGGTTGTGTCAATGCTCAATAGCTACTCAGGTTGGGCTGCGGCGGCTACTGGGTTCATGTTGAACAATGACCTACTTATTGTGACGGGTGCCTTAGTAGGCTCTTCGGGTGCCATCCTGAGCTTTATCATGTGCCAAGCCATGAATCGCAAGTTCTTGGCGGTAATCGCTGGCGGGTTCGGTACTGCGGGAGGAACGACCAGCACGACACAAGCTCCCCAAGGTACTGTGGAGTCGATTTCTTCTAAAGAAACTGCAGAACTATTGGGAAATTCAAAACATGTGGTCATCGTTCCTGGGTACGGCATGGCAGTAGCCCAAGCACAACATACCGTGTTTGAAATTACAAAGTTACTGCGAGAGAAAGGTACTCAAGTACGTTTTGCTATTCATCCGGTGGCGGGTCGCATGCCCGGGCATATGAATGTTCTTTTAGCAGAAGCCAAAGTACCTTACGACATCGTGCTAGAAATGGACGAGATCAATGAGGACTTTCCAGAAACGGACGTGGTAATGGTCATCGGTGCCAACGACATTGTTAATCCCTCGGCTCAAGAGGATCCTAATAGTCCAATCGCTGGTATGCCCGTGCTAGAAGTCTGGAAAGCAAAGACCTCGATTGTTATGAAGCGATCGATGGCCTCTGGATACGCAGGGGTAGATAATCCGTTGTTCTACAAAGAGAACAATCGGATGCTGTTTGGCGATGCTAAGAAGATGCTAAATGAGGTTCTGTCATCGCTTCGCGGTGGGTAATCTGGAAAGATTGCTGGTTTTCGATTAGGTTTTGATTCAAGTAAAAACCCTCTTCTCTCACATGAGAAGGGGGTTTTTTATGCGATACTTCAGCCCTGGGTAGGTTCCGTATGCCCGCATTCCTTACGTGGGCAAACTTTTTCGGTTCCGCGACGCTTAGTCGTTTTAAGAGTGAGGACAGGAAAACCACACTTTGGGCATGGCTCTGACAATGGTTCATTCCAAACCACAGATTTGCATTTTGGATATTTAGAGCACGAAAAAAATATCTTTTTGAAACGAGAGATCCTCTGAAGAAAAGTGCCAGCGTGACACTCTGGACAAGGTACCCCAGTGTCTCTGGGTTTCTCTACTGGCTCAATGAATTTACACTTCGGATAATTAGAACAACCAAAAAACTTTCCGTAACGACCTTGTTTTATATGAAGTGCTGAATTGCATTCTGGGCAAGATCGATCCTCTACTACAATAGGTTCTGAAACGACGTCCTCTCCCAAATTCCGTACATAATCGCACTCTGGGTAGGCGGTACACCCTACAAATCTTCCCCTCTTTCCTAAACGAATTGATAAAGGTTTAGCGCATTTTGGACATGCCTCGTCTAAGGCTTCTTGGGTTACATCTTTTCGCTGGACACTAACTTCTTTTACACGAATCAGCTCGTGGAATGGTTGCCAAAAATCGTTCATGACTGGAATCCAGTCTTTTTCTCCACGAGAGACCGCATCTAATTCATCTTCTAACGCCGCAGTAAATCCATAATCTACATATTGCCGAAAATGCTTCGTGAGAAAACGACTCACTACTCTCCCGACGTCGGTTGGTATAAACCGTTTTTCTTCGAGCACCACATACTCGCGTTGCTGTAGTGTGGAGATAATAGAAGCATAAGTAGAAGGACGTCCAATACCTAATTCTTCTAATGATTTTACTAGGCTCGCTTCTGAATAACGTGCTGGTGGTTCAGTAAAATGTTGTTCAGCGCGAATACCAAGCAAATCTATACGTTCTCCGACCTTGAGGGGAGGCAATGCCGTGCTATTCTCCTCTATAACATCGTCTACCCCTTCTTGGTAAACTACTCGGTAGCCAGGGTCGACTACCGTAGATCCCGTGGCGCGAAATAAATCTTCTTCTCCGATTCCTGGAGCGAGGTCAACTCCGACAAGATTTAGGGTGGCATGGATCATTTGACATGCCACCGTGCGCTTCCAAATAAGGTTATAAAGGCTCCATTGTTCTGGTTTGAGGATATTCTGGAGTTGTTCTGGGAGACGACGAACATCGGTAGGCCGAATAGCCTCATGCGCTTCCTGAGCATTTTTGGTGCTAGTTCGATAAACACGAGGTTTAGGTGGAAGTGCATCTTGGCCATAACGTTCCGCAATAAAGGCACGTAATTCTGTAACCGCTTCTCCTGCAAGGTTAGTAGAGTCCGTGCGCATGTAAGTAATCAAGCCAACAGCTCCTTCTCCTACATCCATACCCTCATAGAGTTGTTGCGCAATGGCCATGGTGCGACTGGTATTAAAATTTAACTTCCTAGCCGCTTCCTGCTGAAGGGTAGAAGTAATAAAAGGAGCTGCTGGATTCTTTTTCCGCAGTTTCTTTTCTACTTTAACCACGCGAAGCTGGCCAGCTGCTTTTTCTATTAAAGCATCGCGGATCGTGTTGGCTGATTCGCTCTCCAAAATACTAAATTGTGTGTACTTTTCCAATTTCAACTGGGACAGTTTTGCCACGAACTGAGCAGGTTTTTTAACGCAATCAGCTTCAATAGTCCAATATTCTTTTGAAACAAATCGATCAATCTCTTCCTGTCGTTCTACGATCAAACGCAATGCCGGACTTTGAACGCGACCCGCAGAAAGTCTACCTCGGATCTTTTTCCAAAGTAGGGGAGAAAGAGTAAAGCCGACTAAGTAATCTAAAGCACGGCGCGCCTGTTGCGAATTAACGAGGTCCATAGAAAGATCTCGAGAGTGAGCAACTGCATCAACAATGGCATGCTCTGTGATTTCATGAAAGACTACACGCCGAACTAACTTTCCTTGCAGCAAATTTTTTTCACGCAAGATTTCCTGAATGTGCCAAGAAATTGCTTCTCCCTCACGATCAGGATCAGTAGCAAGGTACAAAGAAGTGGATTCACTCATGGCTTCTGCAATGGCGTCTACGTGTTTTTGGTTACGTGTCACCAATACATATTTCATGGAAAAATTTTGTTCTGGTAATACTGCACCGGTCTTTGGAAGTAAGTCTCGAACATGGCCATAAGAAGCCATTACTTTGAAATCTGCTCCCAAGTACTTCTTAATGGTTTTAGCTTTGGCTGGAGATTCTACGATTACAAGATGTTTTGCCATTTTATTAATCCAAATTTAATGAAGAGCAGGAGGTGTTTCACCAAACACTAACTCTTCCATCCAAGTAAAAGCGGCTTCTTGACCAGGTTGGTTGTACAAGACCATGAGCACGACCCATTTGAGTTGCTCACGATCAATTTCCTCTATTTCTAATGCCATAACGCGGTCTACTACTCGTTCGCGTGTGCTGGGACTTAACAACCCAATTTGTTCTAAAGAGAGAAGAAATCCTTGACACTCTACATTCAAATGTTCTTCCTCTGTATAAATTCTTAAAGCCTTGTCGGTCATCATCGAAAAATCTTTTTCAGACTCGATCAGTTCTTTTAACCACAAGAATGCTTTGCCAATTTTCGTCTCTGAAAATCCGGCATCTAAAAGTTTCCCACGGATAGACTCTTCTTCCACACTAAAATCAGAATCTACGTCCATGTAATTGTCAAATAAATACATGAGCACGTCTAAAACGGTCTCTTTCATAGGGATGTACGCGCGGACCTAACAACCGGTACAACAGACGCAAGCTTACTTGGGAACTAAAGATGAGGGCCGAGTGTAAAAACCTCCTGGCCGAGCAATCACTAGCCCTTGAAGCTCTAATATTAGGAGCATGGAGGAAATGCTTGCAGACGTCAATCCTGTATACTCCACGAGCGTGTCAATAGGTAAGGGGTCATGTCCCATATGTTGAAGAAGTTTTTCGTATTCTTCATCTAAAACAGGCATTTCGGGCGTTTTAGTGGTCAATTTGTTGGCAATAGGGGTAAAAGCCGTTGCTTTTGGGGACCACTGACGGAGTTCTTCTAGGATATCTTGCACAGTCTCGACTAATTTCGCGCCTTCGCGAAGGAGTAAGTGACATCCTTTGGATAAAGGATCGTGAATGGAACCAGGAATCGCAAATACCTCTCGTCCGTGTTCTATTGCAAAACGTGCTGTGATTAAACTCCCACTTTTAAGGCTAGCTTCCACTACTAAAACCCCTAAGGCAAGGCCGCTGAGAATACGGTTCCTCCGAGGAAAGTGTGCAGACAAAGGAGGAGTTCCGACTGGATACTCGGATACTAATGCTCCTCGCTCGGCAATCCGGTGAGCTAAATCCCGATGCTGTGCTGGATATACCCGATCTAGCCCAGTACCTGCAACGGCAATCGTTTGCCCTCCGCCGGCCAACGCGCCTTCATGTGCAGCAGCATCAATGCCGTATGCCATGCCACTGCTCACTACGAGGCCAGCAGCCACGAGGCCACGCCCAAAACCATGAGTAGTTTCAGATCCCATGGTACTTGGGTTTCGGCTGCCTACAATCGCGATCTGCGGTTGTTTGAGAATTGTAGGATCACCACGTACAAATAAAAGTGGTGGTAGATCATGAATTTGGGACAACAAACGTGGGTAATGCTCGTCTGTTTGCGTGAGGATATGATTGCTGGAGTGTTCAGCCCACACTAAGTCTTTTTCTACTGCGCTCCAGTCAGGATTTTTTAAATAAGCCAGAACAGAAGCAGTCAGACGACCTTCCGGAGAAAGCAAAGGTGCTGCTTGAAATACTAACTCCGCAGATCCAAAACGAGCTATCAAATCCTTAAATGTAATGGGACCAATCCCAGGGGCTCGGTGAAGTGCCAACAGGTAACGAAGTTCTTCTGAATTTTTTTGCACCGATGGATCCACAATTCCAATCCTGTTTATTAAAAACCGTATGCGGGTTTTTCGAGTACTCTTTAATTAGAAGTAATTTCTGATCTGAAAATCTATTTCAGTGTAGATCTGCGTCCGAAAAGGTAACAATCTCGCGCGCTCGTTGTTCCCAAGAATGTTGGGCAGCGGCTTTTTCTTGTGCAGCACGGGCCCGGTCGCGAGCTGCTTCTGGATTTTTCTCAAGATCCAATAAAGCTTCCACTAAAGACTCTGGTACTTCATTGTCTATAAAATGAACGTACCTTTCGTCGATTACTTCTTCAATAGTAGGTAGTCGGCTCATGACTGCCGGTGTGCCACTTGCCATGATTTCGAACAGTTTTAGCGGAGAAGTCCATCTGTAAGTACTCATGGCGCGAGTGTGAAGCATTAGGACACTGTCGAAAGAGTGAAGAAGACGTGGGATTTCAAAATGTTCCATAGCGGGTACTACTCTGACATTGGGCAAAGCCAAACCACTTGCAAGAGCAGCCGCAACCTCTGTAATACTTCCTCCTACCAATACGAAACCATGTTCTGGCAGTTGTTCCGCCGCGTGCCTAATGAGGTTTAGTCCACGTTCTGGTCGCAAAGTACCATAGTACAAATGTGTGCATCGGGTGTGACGATCAGGAAGGGGAAGGCGCGCTAAAGGCAAAGGTTCTGCAGATTGGAAACGTTCTACATCGACTCCGTCATGCTGCACTGTAATTCGTTCTTTTGAAAGATGGTCAATAATAATCAAATCTTGTCGTAGCCCTTCTGAAATGGCCACTATTCGAACATTAGATCCAAGCCTAGAGGAAAAAAGGCGGGCTCGAGGAGACAAAGCCTGATGTAATTCCAACACAACACGAGATACCAAAGATTGTGCTATTAACGCCACACCAAGGTTTCTGGTGAAAAGGATGGCCTCTTTGGGTAAATATCGACGTATTCTAGAAACAAATTCGGAATACCTAAGTGCGCCATATCGGAAACAACATGGAATCGGAATACGAATCAGGGGCATATCACTTAAACAACCCACCCGTTTTCCAAAATCAGGCCAAAGATATCTTACTTCTGGAAGTACTCGGCAAAATGCCGATAACATGTGGCATGTTTGCAAAACATGGGCCGTTTCCGACTCCATTACCATATTGTTGGCGACCACCCAAGGCTTTTCCATGCTCCTCCCTTGTTTGACATCCACTTTTAGTACTCTACAATTAACGACTTGCACTGTCCAATTTGAACAGTGATTATTGAGAGTAAAGAAATGACTGAAGACTCGCTGCGGCCTCCCCCAACACCTAGCTTCTGGGAAGCCTTTTCGTATTGGTTTGTGCTTGGTTTGATCAGTTTTGGCGGGCCCGCAGGCCAAATTTCGATGATGCACCAAGAATTGGTGGAAAGACGTCGTTGGATTTCTGAACGACGATTTCTCCACGCGCTCAATTATTGCATGGTTTTGCCCGGGCCTGAAGCACAACAGCTAACCATTTATATTGGGTGGCTACTGCATCGAACCTGGGGTGGCATCGTAGCTGGTACTCTCTTTGTGTTGCCTTCTCTTTTTATTCTCGCAGGGCTCACCTGGGTATATCTGGCTTTTGGCGAAGTTACGTTGGTCAAGGGAATTTTTAATGGGATCAAACCTGCGGTGGTAGCGATTGTCCTCTTTGCAGCATGGCGCATTGGATCTCGTGCTCTGAAAAACAGCGTTTTGTGGACTATGTCCGCTGCTTCGTTTCTAGCTATTTTTCTTTTTCAAACCCCTTTTCCGGTAATTGTTTTAGTGGCAGGAATCATTGGTTTCTTTGGCGGAAAAATTGCCCCAGACAAGTTCAAAGCAGGTGGTGGGCACGGCTCTTCTGATAAATCTTATGGACCAGCTCTCATTGATGATGATACCCCTCCTCCGGAGCACGCTCGCTTTAATGCCGTGCGGCTGGGAGTTCTCGTGGTTTCAGGATTGGCTATTTGGGCAGGTGTCATGTTGATGCTCTCTAACAGCGTCCTCTATGATATGGGAGTGTTTTTTAGCAAAGCGGCGTTGGTGACCTTTGGTGGTGCCTATGCGGTGTTGCCTTATGTTTATCAGGGCGGCGTAGAACATTTTGGATGGTTGACCGGGCCACAAATGATGGATGGCTTAGCTCTCGGAGAGACCACCCCCGGGCCACTAATCATGGTAGTTGCATTCGTTGGTTTTGTAGGCACTTGGACAAAAGCTATTTTCGGACCAGAACACCTAGCATTGGCGGGTATGGCTGGTGCCACGGTAGCCACCTTTTTTACATTTTTACCCTCTTATTTGTTCATTTTAGCCGGTGCACCTTTGATAGAAGCTACCCATGGTGACTTAAAGTTCACGGCTCCCTTGACCGGAATCACCGCAGCAGTAGTGGGAGTGGTGCTCAACCTTGCTTTGTTCTTCGGTTGGCACGTCCTTTGGCCACATGCGATCCTGTCTTCTCCCTTTTCTGGTGGGTTTGAGTGGTTTTATGCTGGAATCTCAGTAGCAGCATTTTTAGCCCTTTGGAAATTTAAGCAGGATCTATTGAAAGTGGTCGCCGCTTGCGCAGTAGTTGGATTGGTGTACACCTACTTAGTTTAGGATGTTTTTGGGAGCAGGCCATGGAAGGCTACGAGTGTTGGCTATTGTTCCAATTTTTTCTTGACTCCGAGATTTATTACAAATTAGGATAGAAGCAGTAGCCAAGTAGAAATTGGCAGGCGGTACCTTGGAGCTCGACAGGAAAGTTGAGTGACCCCGCCGATCCTTATTAAGGAGGGGAGTTTGATAGGTCGAGACTCAAAAACTCTCCCCCTGCTAAGGGGGAGTACGCCGAAGGCGGGAGGGGGTCTCGTAGAATATGGTCTGATCATTTTATTGTGGATTAGCTATAACAAGTGATATTCTAAAAACAGCTACAATAGAGAGGAAGTTATGGTTCCGTTACTTTGGATCGGAGCAGCTTTGCTTGGGGTTGGTGGACTTGCAGCAGCAATCGATGCAAAAGATACCTTCAGTGCTGCGAAGCGTATTGGCGAGAGAGCACGTAGAAAACATGAAAATGTTTTGTCTGAATTAGAATCGCTTCGCAGTGAAGTTAATTCAGATCTGGAGAATCTCGGAAAATTAAAGATATCGATCTTTAAAAATCAGATCGCTCATCTCGTTAATGTTATCCGAAAATATGCGCCCTCTCGCTCCGTGTTGAAAAACTTTCAGGTCAGTATCAGTACTGAAGAATTCAGAAAAATGGAGCAACTTGTTTTAGGGGCTTTTGAAATAGAAAAAGGTTTAGCTTCAGGAGTAAGCACAGGTGCTTTAGCTGCAGTTGGAGCTTACGGTAGTGTTGGAATGTTAGCCACAGCTTCTACTGGAACAGCAATCTCTGGACTTAGCGGTGTAGCTGCAACCAATGCAACACTTGCCTGGTTTGGGGGTGGTTCGTTGGCTGCTGGTGGTTTCGGTATGACAGGTGGTGCCTTTGCACTAGCTGGGGTTGTACTTGGCCCTGCACTTGCAATTACGGGTTTCATGATGTCCAGCAAAGCTGATAAAGCTTTGACTGAAGCGTGTGAGTACGAATCAGATGTAGACATCAAAGTTGCTAAGCTAGATCAAACAAAGGTTGTATTAAATTCCCTGCGAGAGTATACGGGAGAAATGACTTCTGCGCTGATCCATTTGGCTGAACGCTTTGATGCTATTAAAGTTTCCGATGATCGTAATCGTAATAGTTTTGAAAAGATGGTAGTAGTTGGAAAGAGTCTTAAGGGTTTGCTAGATATCCCTATCATGTCAGGAGATGGTACACCGACAGAGGGCATAAAATCGAAGATTTCTGGTTACATAGAAGTCTAGAGAGCGTCTTTATGCGAAATTTTCCCATTACCCTCCCTATGAAAGCAGCTTCTACGCTTATCAATGCGTGGAAGGAATGTACGATTACTCGCGAGTTGGAAGAAACTAAACGCGAGGGCATTCGTGCTTTTCGTGATGTGAATGTCAAATCTATCGAAGAAAGTTCAGCGATTCTGAAACTTTACCTAGAAAGAACATTCCAAGAACGTGCTGTCGTAATTCGCAAAATGTTTGATCATTTGGATAAAGGATTAGCAGATGGCAATATGCAGCTTGCTTCTGATGCTATGACTGCGATTGTTTCCGTTCTGAAACACTCACCTTTAGCAGAAGCACGTAAGATTATTTCTGATATAAGGGACCCTAACGTCAAAATGATTGAAATATGACCGAATCCTTTCCTTGCACTAAGTGCGGTGCCTGTTGTAAATCGATACGAGCATCAGCATTTACTGCTTGGTTGGATCGTGAGGATGGCGTGTGCAGGTATCTTAAAAAAGATATCTGCACGATCTACGAAAACCGTCCCGATGTTTGTAACGTAAAGACACTCTACAAAAAATATTATCGAGATTCTTACACTTGGCCCGAATTTATTAAAGAAAATCAAAAAATCTGTGAGATTCTAAAGAGTCAAAAATTTTCTGAGTAATGATTACTAGACTTATATTGATTCCCACAAATTGAATGCTTCTTGTTTTTCTTATGCGCACTCGGATCGGATTCCAAGGTACTGTGAAAATCTTTCTTGCTAATCCGCGTGGTTTTTGTGCTGGAGTAGACCGCGCCATTGACATTGTCAATCGTGCTCTAACACACTTTGGCGCACCTATCTATGTTCGTCACGAAGTCGTACACAATCGTTTTGTCGTGGAAGGGCTTCGAGCACGGGGTGCAATCTTTGTAGAATCATTAGAGCAAGTACCCGAGGGTGCGACGTTGATCTTCAGTGCCCACGGTGTACCGCAATCCGTTCGAGAAAAAGCCAAAAGAAGAAACTTGCGAGTTTTCGATGCCACTTGTCCGCTGGTCACCAAAGTACATGTAGAGGTGATGAAACACTCTCAAGTGGGTAGGGACGTGGTCTTAGTAGGGCATGCAGGGCATCCCGAAGTCGAAGGAACCATGGGGTGCTACGATTTTTCTGGAGGAGGTAGGATCCATTTGGTGGAAACAGCATCGGGGGTAGCAACGCTTCAGCTACGGGATCCAAACCAGGTTGCATTTGCCACTCAAACCACCTTATCTATGGACGATGCACGCAATGTGATTGATGCACTCCGTAGTCGCTTCCCTGCTTTATTAGGGCCTCGAAAAGACGACATTTGCTATGCCACACAAAACCGCCAAGATGCAGTGAAGCGTCTTGCACAGTTGTGTGCCCTAGTACTCATTGTTGGATCTCCTAGTAGTTCAAATTCAAACCGGCTACGTGAATTGGCGGAAAAGCTCGGCACTCCAGCCTATTTGATTGATTCTGCAGATGATATCCAGAAAGAGTGGCTAAAAAACGTGGAGATTGCTGGCGTCAGTGCAGGTGCTTCTGCTCCAGAAGTACTCGTCCACGAAGTAGTGGCTCGTTTGCGCGATTGGGGAGCCAATGATGTCGAAGAATTACAAGGACAACGCGAAAACATTACGTTCCCTGTGCCCAAAGGATTACGCTAGACCAATTCGCTCGCCAGAACGTGGAGTGTTTCCATCGAGAGCATCCGATCATCGATGTAGTAATCTCCAGCAAGTTTGCCAAAGTGTAAAGAGTGGTACTTAAGCCCCCAGTCTTGAAATTGTCGCTCCGTAATAGCGCGCCAATCGATTCCGGTCATCGTACCCCGTGCCGTAAACATCTGGATTTTATGCCCTGCATCATACAACCGATTGATCGCTTCAATATTGGCGCGTAGTGGTTGTGCTTGGCTGTAATCCATGTTTTGAGTAGGGCTGGCCACCACTCCGTCCACATCTACAATAAAGGTTTTTGAAGATCGCACTAAAGACCGAGGAACCACCGCTTTTGGATGGGACTGGTTCCAATCTCTCGTTTTTCTCAAAGCAGTTTCTATATTAGTCCAGACGTCCAATCCAAATTCAACCCACGCCCGCTGAACATTGGGAACATAACGTGAACGTTTTGCACCAAGAATGGTTTTTCCGAGTATTTTGACTGGTTTCCCTGGAGAAAGGACATCCGAGACCCGTTGCGCCAACTCCGCAATGCTCAATGCCTGACCGGAACCCACATTGTAAGCATGACCCGAGACCCCTTTTGTTAGGAGAGTCCACAACCAAGCAGTGGCGTCTGCTGCATAGAGATACGAACGAAATGGACTCCCGTCGCCACGAACTTGAATATGATCGGCGTACAAAGCATCTCGAATGAAGTTGCCGATTGCAAAATGAGCATCCAACGGAAGTCCGGGGCCAACGAACGCAAAACAGCGAGCGATTGTGGTTTGGAGCCCGAACTGTGCATGATAGAGGCAACACAAATGCTCGGCCATCCGTTTACCTTCACCGTACACTGAGTGGATCTCGAGTGGATTAGGTGCACCCATGTACTCTTCTGGAAGTGCTTCGCAGGCTTCCGGTTGTTCTCCGTAGACCGCGCCAGAACTCAAAAATAAAAATCGCCGCGCCCCGACGTTTCTAGCAAACTCTAGTGTCCGACGCGTACCGGAAACAATGGTATCAAGCCATTGGAATGGCTGATCTGTGTCGATAGTGCTAGTGGCCGCGTGGATTACGTGGGTACACTTTTCATTTGGGAATTCAAACCAGCGAACGTCCCCTAAGTGAAATTTAAGTGCTGGATCTTCTGCAAACCAAGGCGCATTTTTTAGAAAACCCTCTGAATCACGCGTCAGCAAAATTACTTCTGCGCCTAGCGAAAATTTTCGGTTGGCATAAAGTAGACTAGACAACAACCATTTGCCAAAAAAACCAGTGCCTCCGGTCAGGAAAACACGCGCACTTCGCAAATCTTCAAAGGATCCACGAGCCCACCCGGTAATGTTTTCTAAATCAGAGGATTCCACGTTTTTAGACCATGTATCGGACTACATCATCCAAAGGGCGTCTTGATGTAGGCTCTGGCAGTTCTGCTGGGTATCCAACACTCAAGATAGCTACTGGAGTAATTCCCTCTTCTAGGGACAACAGTCGAGCTACTTCGGCTTCATCAAAATATCCTACCCAAGTCGAGCCAAGTCCGGCTGCGACGATGGCTAACTGAGCGTAGGCAGCAGCGATGGTTGCATCTTGCACAGCATAAAGGTGTGCACCCCGTTCCCCAAAACGTGCTTCTGACCGAGCCCGATCAGAACAAAAGACTAAGCAAACCGGTGCTTCGTAGACAAATGATTGATCTCCTGAGATTCTCCGGAGCGCATCCTGAGCGGCAGCCTGGGTCACGACGACGATTCGGTATGCCTGTAAATCCCCTGCAGAAGGAGCCGCACAAGCTGCTTCTAGGACCGCGTGGAGTTTTTCTTTTTCTACCTCAATATCTGGATGGTAGTGCCGGACGGAATGCCTACGGCGGACAGTGGAAAAGAAATCTAGCATGATGGTTTCTCCGATTTTGAAGCCCGATCCGAATACACACTCGGTCGTTACCTATGTCTCATTCTAACTGCCACGTCAAAAATTGTAAACCTTAGATCAGGTTCTAAAAATACCGACAATAGAGATTCCGAATTTAGTCGGGATCGAACGTGCAAATTTTCGAAATAGGTCCATACAATTCACGTGCCCAATATTCAAAACCGTTAGGATGTAAACTGTTCATCAATAGTTCAAAGGTAGAGTAGGCACGCCGTAAATAGGGATCTTCTTGCACTTCTCCAACATTTCCATGAGAAGATCCTTCATATTTTTTACATGCGTCTTCTGAATTATTTAACCAAGTAAAAGCTGTTTTGCAAGCGAGTGGCAGCGGGTGTTGCATTCCAGTATACCAAGCGTGTACGATCTTTTCTAAATAGGTATAGGCATCTTCTTTCGGAATAGACCGAAAAGAGATAACAACGTCTGATCCCACTTGCAAGGTACACATATCTAATCCGATTGCACATCCGCTAAGGTGATATACCCAAGGATCGACCAAGGCATATTTTCTATCTCTTAAATCTTGATGTTTGACTAAGATTCTTGCGTATTGTTCTTTCTCATTGGTATATAAGTCCGTAATCCAACCTTCCAAAGAAACACGGGCAATGCCAATTAAAAATTCTAAAGAAACTTCTTTTGGTTTTTCTACTTTTTGTGGCCACGACTGATATATTTGTTGCGATCGTTGGTAAGCCATCCGGACAGGAGTACTAAACCTTTTAGATGCTTGTTCTGCAAAAGAAGACAGTGGTAGTTCCCCGCGTCTTTTTTGCTGAGCTTGTTTTTCTTCGAAAAGAACTTCCATATTCTCTGTGGGTTTTCCAGAAATAGTTTTTAATAGTTCTTCACTTAGAAAATAATCGTCTAACCTGCTCAACACGAAAGGTTCTATATCAGTATTCTCTTTTTCTCTGTCCTCCAATATTATTTTTAATCGATCATTGAAAAAAACTTTAGTGGGATGGCGAAGAAAAAATGCTAAAGTTTTTATCGAAACAGGCATTTCCGGAAAATAATCGGGCAAATCTGAAGAGGGTTTAGACATTTGCGGATCATGAGCTACACGCCACTCGTGCGCATAAGAAAATATCCGCTCGTCATATCCAATAGAATCCGCTGAGAGAAAATAGCGTTTGCTAAAGGGATGAAGAGGATGTTTCGCTGTCAACCGATCCAAGAGTGAGTGATTAGGGCTAGAGTCAACCCAGCCAGATGTAATAAAATCTCGTAATTGTTGTACTAATATAGAAGGCATGCGAACTTGATTATTCTTCTCATCCTGTCCTACCCAGCTGATGTACAATTTTTTTCTAGCAGAAAGCACGGCTTCCAAAAATAAATATCGATCATCCTCTCTCCGGGAACGGTCTCCAGGACGGTATCCCGTAACTGCCATTAAATCTATACTAGAAGTGGGGAAATTTCTCGGAAAATCCCCATCGTTCATGCCCAATAGACAAATTACTTCAAACGGAATAGCGCGCATTGGTAAAAGGGTACAAAAATTTACACGACCCACTAAAAAATTTTGAGAAAGGCTTGGTTCATCTATTTTAGAAAGCCAAGCTTCGCGTGCTACAGAAATAGGCAATGTTTCATCAAACTTCGCCTGCTGGCAATGTTCTTCCCAACGTTCTAGGTGTTTGAGCAATTCTTCTAGGGTTAAGAGATCTCGATTACCAGTAGAAATAAAAAATGTCTTCAACAAATATCGAAAACGCTTTCCCCATGTTTCCGGGTTCGCGGGAATAGAAAATTCACGCCAAAATATTTCTAAAACATCCATTAAGTGAGCTAACAGACCTAGCTTCTCTGCGCTTAATCCTGATACTTCATCATAAGGTTCGATACTTTCCCATGATTTCCCCAAACCCACTGCGTACCCTAGCAACATTCTGTCCAGACCAAAACGCCACGTATTTTGTTCTAAATCTGAAGAAGAACAAAAATTTTTTCTCTGTTCTGCATTCAAACCCCAACGTATTCCAGAATCGATTACCCAACGTCGCATGATAGGCAAATCTTGCTCGGAAATTCCGAAACTTTTTTGGATAGAAGGCACACTCAATAATTCAAAAAAATCACTGACTGAAAACCTCGAATCTGTGATACGCAAAAGGAATTCTAAAGCAATTAAAATTGGATTTTTCCCTCTCTCCTTTTGGTCAGAGATGCTAAAAGGAATCTGTCTGGAATCTTTTACTTCTGATTTTCCAAAAACTGCATGAATATGAGGTGCATAAGAATTGATATCTGGGACCATAACCAAAATATCTCTATGTTTTAATGTTCCCTCTTGTTTTGAAAGCAAATCTAATAATTGGTCGTGTAGGATCTCAACTTCTCGTTTTTGACTGTGCGCAGAATGAAAGACCACTGAGAAGTCTTCCGTTTTCACATCCTTCCGATCTTTTAAGTTTTTAGGGGATGGATCTAAATCTAAAATAGATTGTTGGATCTTTTGAAGAAGATTTTTAGGATCTTCAAAATCATCGAATAAATCAATTCTTTGAAACCATGTTTGGTATTGCTGTGGATCATCTAATGAATCTAAAAAATGAATATAATCTTTTCCTTGTCGACCCCAAGAAGCCAAAAGCGGATTAGCATTTATGTGTAAATCTTCTAACGGAGTTTGGGAGATTTTTGACTTTCTGTTTCTTTTCTTTCGCAAGAGATCTTTTTGGTCCACAATATCTTCCCAATGGTAACGACATGGATTGTGAACCAAGATTAACACTTGGCAAAACCTGCCTAATTGTGCAAATGCTTCTAAAGTCTGTCTTGGCATTGAGGAAATACCGAATACCAAAATTCTTCTCGGCAATTTTTTTGGAGATTCTTTTTCTTCTTTTAGTTTCTCTATAAATCTCTGATGTACTAAGGCACGACTGGAATGTATTGCTTCTATTGAAATTTCTTCTAAAACTTTTCTCCACAATGCTGCTTGCCAAGCTTGTGGCACGGGTTGTGCCTTTCCATTGGGATCTCGTACTTGGTCTTTATTATTTGTCCAGTCCTGTATCCAATCCGAACGGTATACTTGGTACTGGTCAAATACATCTGCGAGAATTTTGGACAACTGATATTGCTTATCTACCTCTGCATTTTGTATCTGTTTTAGTTCTGGATAATCTGTTCCCTCTCGTAGTATATGGAACAATCGCCAAACTAGGGGTTCTCGATCCAATGGGGATTCTGTAGGAATGTCTCCCAATACTATTTTGTATGTAGTCCAAAGAAATTGTGCAGGAAGTTCCATATTTACCGCAGTACAAATACCTAATTCATCTGCCAGTGCCAATTTTAGCCATTGTGCCATTCCATTGCTTTGCACTAAGAATATTTCATTTTCTAGGGGTGCTAACGGATATTTTTTCAGCCAATCTACTAAAATAGATCGGAGATTTTCCAAAAAATTAGAGTGAATTACAGCAAATCCTGGCAAAATCACGGGTATACTCCTCAGTATCTGCGGATTGTATTTAGGATTCTTACTCAGGCGAGCTAATACAATATACCAAATACTCCTAAAACAATGGATCTATACATATTCAGGCCGGACTTCAAAAACCAATAATCTCAGGATATACTAAAGTGAGTAGGGGTTGGCAAACGCTTAGTACGTGCTGATTCCGGGTTGATTCAGTTTGAAAAACACTTAAAAAACTAGGAAATTCTGATATGTCTAAGAAGTATTTTGCACTGGCAGTGACTACTACGTTGCTTAGCGCGCCCATCTATGCGGCCCATTGGAACTATGAAAACGGTGGGGAAGGGCCTGCTAATTGGGGCAAACTAGACCCAGCCAACGTTTCTTGCGCCATTGGAAAGACACAGACTCCAGTTGATATCAAGGAGGAAGTGCGCGCAAAGCTCGAGTCGATCAAGTTCAAATACATTACTAACGCGACCGAGATTTTTAACAATGGCCACACGATCCAAACCACCATTGCGCCTGGTAGTTCGATTACCGTGGATGGTATTGAGTTTCAGTTAAAACAAGTCCATTTCCATACCCCAAGCGAGAACTTTGTACACGGAAAACCTTTCTCGATGGAAGCCCATTTTGTCCACGCAGACAAAGATGGGAACTTTGCCGTGGTAGGGCTGATGATGCAAGAGGGCAAGGAAAATGCCGCTTTGGCACCATTGTGGAAACAAATGCCCGTAGAAGCTAACCCAGATAAGAAAATTCCCCTGGATGCAAAAGTCAATCCAGCTTCCCTGCTGCCAATCTCTCAGCACTACTACCGCTTTGATGGTTCTTTGACTACACCTCCTTGCTCGGAAGGAGTGCGTTGGTTAGTACTAAAGACTCCAGTTTCCGTCTCCAAAGGGCAGATCGAGCAGTTTGCAAAAGTGGTTCACGAACACAATGCGCGGCCTCTTCAGCCGCTCGGTGCTCGGTTGATTATGACTAACGACTAGCAGAAAAACTCAGATACCATTTTGGACGCTTGCGGGAGGCTATCATTGCTACCTCCCGCAGTCTCCCCAGTCAGAAGTTTTTTGAGGAAAAATTTGTGACACAGGCTACGGTAACACTGATTGACGGTATGCAATTCTTAGTAGAAACCGGTAGCAAGCATACCTTTGTCATTGATTCTGGTAATCCCGAGATCGGGGGCCGTGGTACAGGTTCTCGCCCCATGGAGTTAATGGCTGCTGCAGTTGGTGGCTGTACTGCCATGGATGTCGTCTCCATTCTGAAAAAAATGCAACAGAAAGTGACTAGCCTTCAGGTGAAGGTCACCACGAGAGACGCGGAAGAACATCCAAAGAAGTTTTTAGAGGTACACGTCGAATACATCGTGACAGGATTTTCTTTGGTTGAAACCAAAGTGCAACGGGCAATTCAACTTTCAGAAGAACGATACTGCCCAGCCATGGCCACCGTTCGACCCAGTGTCCAAATTACCAACAGTTATCAGCTGCGAGAAGCAGCTACCCTTTAACCTTGTTGAATACCCGCAACGTACCAGTTAGCATTTGGTTCGCGCAGGGAACGTTGAACGTGCCAAGTTTCTGAAAAAGGATGTGCGGGTTCTCCTTGATTCTCCCGAATAAGCCCACTGTAACGAACACCTGCTAGAACGATATCCCCTTCACTGGAGAGTCCTAAAAAATCAACGTTCAGATTGACTACTTCAGTGTAGTTGGGGCCCAATTCAGCGCGCTGTCGAATTAGTTCTTGGTAGAGTTCTGGAGTAACGTACTCTTCAATGTCTTCCATTCGACCTGCATCCCAAGCCTCTTGGAGTCGCAAGAAATAAGTGCGCGCATTGCGCATGAAACTTTCTTCGTTAAACCAAGTTAAGTGAGCGGCATCGAGAGGACGACCTTGAGGGGATCCGTGGATTGTAAATCCTCGATTGGCTTCGGGGGATTGAAATCTATCAACGTTGACTGCGCCAACTGTTGCAAAACGTGGATCTTCAGTAGTTTGGGGGGAGGTATTCTTCCGGAAGAAACGAATTAAAAAGAAAATTCCTACTCCAAATCCAGCCAATACTAAAATATCTACAATCTGAAGTCCTGC
>Ga0268283_1000573_pt1 | contig 22748 bp, 22 predicted proteins | sample saktaG_13_FD_190140 | JGI IMG/M metagenome (GOLD analysis project Ga0268283, IMG submission 190140) | Saline water microbial communities from Sakinaw Lake, British Columbia, Canada - sak_2013_06_06_36m | ecosystem: Environmental > Aquatic > Non-marine Saline and Alkaline > Saline ... | reverse complement strand
ATTGATATCCTTAACGCAGCGAACACTCATACCAAGAGTTTTTGGTGCTGCATTTCGGTCAACACCGGCATTGGCATACCACAGGTATCGGCTCCATGCCCCTGCCGCATTGGATGAAGTAGCTGTCCACCAAAGACCGTTTTCGTAAATTAATTGAAAAGTGTTACTAAGACCTCGCATGCCACCAGGAAGGCCTGTAAAGCCGCTTGAATTCGTGGCTCCTGAATTTGGGCTGGTCCAGTGCAATATTCCGGCTTCTTTCATTTTACCTCCTGCGATAGCCGAACCTCCAAGGGATGTTTCTGCCTCAGTCCAATCCGCATCTGTTGATACATGCCATTCTGAAGGGCAAAGATTGTTGATGTCGTTTACCGCATACCAATTGTATAATGGACCATACACTGAATCGCTGGCAGCCGAATCGTTGGCATAATAGCACCTTGCTCCTGTTGAAAGGCCGCCCCATTCAGTACTGCCTTTAACATTTGGTATTGGGTCTCCATTGTTGAAATGAGTCACTTTCAGATTTTCTTTAAACCAAAGCTGGTTGCCAATTTTAACGGTACCATAAACATTCCCATCATAGTCTGTAACTGTTTGGGCTTGATTTCTTAACAATAAAATTGTCAGTCCTGTCAATAGTAGAGTTGTCCTTTTCATGATCTATTGTTTATGTGTTTATACTAAATTTTGCTAAACTCTAATTTACATATTTGTATTAAGCTACCCGAAAGTGCCTGATTTAAAAAAAGAAGAGTATTGTTATAATCCTACCCTGTATCTGCTTACGAAATCGTATGTTGTTCTGGCTTCTTAAAGGTCCTTACAATTAATACAATTATTGACATGAGCCAGCCGGCCGGATAAGGAAGAATGAGCGTGCCCCACCACCACGACAAAGTTGATGTTCCGCCAAACCCTCCCAGCGATGAGAAATAAAAAAGAAAACTTACTCCAACTATAATCATAATTGTTGCCGCCAGGAATATTTTCAAATGCCGGTCATGCAATAAGTATGCTGATAATGCTATAAGTACGCTACCACCTGAAATTACAACTGATCCCTCCAGCGGGTCGATAGCACCAATTATCAATGCGATAACACCTGCTATGTAAATGATACGTATCCATTTTGCTTTCTCTTTCATTGTTAATTGATTTTGAAATGGTTAATACTTTATAATCGAGAGTACGTCGCAGTTCTCAATGCTGTTGACAACTCAGGCTTAATACCCTGGCGTAAATCAATTGACTGTCAGATTTTACTTACCTGAGAATGAAAGGCACAATAGTAGCAATCACTCCTGTGCACAAAACAACCAGAATGAACAGGTTGTACCTCACGTTGTAATTCCCAAGTAGCGACTCATCATAATATTTGGCAACATTCTGATCCTTGTACATCATCATAAGGCCGTTTATGAGTTTAATCCTGGTCTGTTTTCCTTTTATCAAGCCAATAATAACAACGATGTTGACCATCACGATGAGTGTGACAAAGACAAACATCACAGCCAGTGTAGAACTTTCTGTCCTTGATTTTTCAACCATGCCTGAGTTAACTGCAAGCGTGATGAGGTTGAGGATGATAGATGTAAGGATAAAGATAATATCGGTCCGGGTGTTTTGCTGCAACTCCGAAGTAATGTGGTTGTGAACTTGTGTTATCATGATTTTTCCTCCTTTAAAATTTTAGATTAATATTTCTGATTTAATTGGTTTTAGTACTTCATACTTCTTTTATACGATATTTAGTTTCTTTGAATTCAGGTAAAAAGAGATGCCAATGTTTCCGGCAGGAATGAGCTTAATATAAAATCATTTGCCTTCTTCATTTGGTGCCATATTTATCACTTTGTCGAACTCAAATATTGCGCTTATCTATATCTCTGAAATTTATTTAAAACTCCACACTTTTCCCTTTTCATCTGGCCAATTTGTTTTAAATTGGAACTTTTTACGAGAATTAACTGTAACTGCAAATGAAATGGATGCTGCTAAGCAAATTGTGCTGCCAAGTGCCCAGTTTTTATACCTGACTGCATTCATTTTCCCTTCTTTAAAATCATAACTGATCAACGGCGTTAAGGCCATTACAAAAAGAGCACCCAAGGCAATCGGTTCTACTATTCCAGCGGTTTTCTCCCTTTTATCATTATAATAGGAAAGGTAATCAATATCCGATATAGCAATTTTCATTACACTTGAGTCTCTTAATGGGGTCATTAAATAATATTTGGCGGGAATAGTCGCTTGTTTGTTAATCCCATTTGTAAAAACCTTCTTTTCTTTTACCTCATTCAGCCTGATTTTTATAGAGTCGCTGCCGCCTCCAACGAAAAAACCATTATAAAATTTACTTTCCTTAAGTGTATCGTTATCAAGCAATAGGGAGCCAATATCCATATGCATGTCTGGTCTTATCTTCAATGATTTCATTCTGTGGTTACTGGTCGCTCTTTGAATCTGGACTTTCCAGGTTTGAGCATTCAGGCTGACTGAAAAGCTTAGTACAACTATTAATAAGATAATTTTTTGCATTTTCTATGTTTGTTTATCTGCAACTTTTGTCGGCTGTAAAATGTAATTCTTAAATAAATATGAAACGTCAGTTATTCCCTATATTGGTATTTTGCTGCAAGTCCGAAGTGGTTTGGGTACGAACTTGTATTATCATATTAAACTGTTTTAAATTGTTGATTCAAATATACGTCTATTTTTTGCCAAACCGTTTACAATACAAGTCTAACATTTCATTTTCTATTGAAAGGTCTTCAAGTGGGACAGGTTCATTATCAGCGATTTCTTTAGCCATTTTATCAATATTTTCAGTTGGCTTAAAAAGTTGAGCAACTTGATTGGTCAGATCAACTACATCTACAGATGGATTTACAAAGTTCACTTCCCATTTGCTTAAAATAACGCTTACTCCTTCTTTTTTAGCAAGTTCAGGGAGTTGATCCTTGATGAGTTTGATTATTACCGATGCCGATCCATTGCTAAATACCATTTGATGCAAAAGATGCTGATAGGACATTGTCTGCACAGAAAGTTCCTTGATTTTGACAGTGTCATGTACTTTATCAGCAGAATCGCTCTGACTGCTAAACTTTTTCATTTGCGCCCTGAAATACTCTGACCTTGACCATGCAAATGTTACGACTCTTGAATCATAGGTCCCGATCTTCAATACTTCTCCTTTTTTCTGTGCATAACCGGGATTCCCGATTGCCGCCAGGAGAGAGAAGATGAGAGTTGCAAGAAGCAATTTTACTGCATTTTTTACCGTTTTCATTATATGATCCTCCATATAAAGTTAGTTATTGACCTACTTAGATTATTTTTTTCTTACTTTTGAATTGAACATTGTAGTTTTAATAATTGAAGCGTCAAAATTAAATCAGGGATTCACTGATGAATTGAATTTCGGTTGTAAAATGTTTGTAAAACCTTTTACAACGATTCTGCATACAAAAACAATAAGATACCATCACCTTTGCAGCAAGAAGATAAAACATATTTTGAAGAACTTAAAAAGAGGATTGTAGCCATGATGCAGCAATCTTATCCGGGCATTAATTCTGCTATTTCCGAATGGAAAGGACAGGATATTACAGATTTTCAGGAGGAATTGCTGAGCAAAGTGAATGCGCATATAAGTGAGAAGTGGTTTTATACCCATATGAAATCCACAAACAAAACATTGCCAAGAATTGATGTTTTAAATCTCCTTAGTAAATATGCCGGATATGCTAACTGGAGCGATTTCATATTTAAAAATCCGGAACTTGTACCTGCTGATTCTTTGCCAGTTGGTAAAAACGCTAACCGATATTTTATTTTGGTTCCTGTCCTTGTTCTTATCATTGTATGTGCCTTTTACGGATTATTCAGGCTTTTTAATACCAGGGAATACCAATTTTGTTTTTATGATGCTGATACCCGGGAACCAGTGACAAATGTTAAAATTGAGGTCCGTATGCTGCTGGAAGGTGAATCCCCGGTGATCAACTTCAGCAATAATGCCGGATGCTTTTTCCTGAAAACCGATAAAAGTCGCATAAAGATGGTGGTATCGGCCCCGTATTATAAGACAGATACAATCGTTCGGATTGTTAAAAAACTTGATCAGAAAGAAATCGTCAACTTACATGCGAATGACTATGCCCTGATGATCCATTATTTTTCGCAAATGAAGCTCGACGACTGGCAAAAGAGAAGGGAGCGGCTTGAAGAAATGTTCGATGACGGAGCAATGATCTACCAGGTTTTTGGAGATAAAAATGCAATAGGCACTGAACTTTTTAATAAACAGGAGTTTATCGATAAACTAACAGTTCCATCGGGAAGTTTGAAGAATATTGAAGTGCTGGATACAAAATTCAGGAAAGAAAAAATCATGTTACTCCGGTTTAGAGTTAAAGCTCGAAGCTGATGAAGAAAACATTCTATATACCAACGCTGATCCTGCTTTATTTGCTTTGTACAGCAAAAAGCTGTGATAATCAGGAGCAGTCAGATGCGGCCAGAGTTGAAAAACGCATTACTGCAACAAAAGATAGTATCAGCGCGGTATTTGCATCAGATACTATAAGCAATCAAACCATAAAGGCTTTTGAAACTACTGCCCGGCTTAAACTTTTTGACCTTGGCGATTACCTTAAAATTCTGGCTGACAGCACTACCGATAAAGGTTTTAAAACCAGAGTTAAAGATATTGCCCGCGAAATGTTCATTACAGAAGATCAAAATCTCAGAAGCCCTAATTCCAAAGGATTATTCGCGGTTTTACAAGGAGGAGTGCATTTTGATTCAGTCAAAGTACAAAAACCGTTTGAACGAATCAATGACTCGCTTTATTCAGGAAAATTGAGATTCCTGGTTAATTATCCGAATTCGGCTAAAATCATCAGGAATGGTTCTCCGAAGCTTGAAAAAACCATAGACGTTTATCTTGTTAAAAGGGAAAAAGTTTTCGGCCGGAATTCTATGAAGGTGTGGACTGTTCTTTTTGGAGATATTCAGTAACCCTGATAGTATTCTTTTTAATAAGTTGCCAGAATTATTACAATGTAAAGCCGATCGAACTTCAGTCAGCCTTTTTCGGTTTCGTATAATACTCGAAAACCACCTTCCCTTTCGCTTTTCCAACAACTTCCTGTAACTCCTCAAAAGTAGCCTTTTGAATATTCTTAACACTTTTAAACTTCTGCAGCAGCAATTGCGAAGTAGCTTCACCTATGCCTTCAATACCGGTCAGAGCGGTTTTGATTGTACCTTTTTCCCGTCGTTTACGGTGATGAGTAATTCCAAAACGATGTGCTTCATCCCTCAGATGCTGGATAATCCTTAGCGTTTCTGATTTCTTATCCAGGTACATGGGCACCTGGTCATCGGGGTAATAAATTTCCTCCAGGCGTTTTGCAATTCCAATGATGACGATACTGCCGCGCAATCCAAGTTTTTCCAGGCTGTTAAGGGCAGCGCTTAACTGGCCTTTGCCGCCATCGATTACGATAAGCTGGGGCAGCGGTTTTTCTTCTTCAAGTACACGTTTATACCTGCGGTAGATAATTTCCTCCATGGAGGCATAATCGTCAGGCCCTTCTACAGTGCGGATATTGAAGTGGCGGTATTCCTTTTTGTCGGGTTTGGCATTGGTGAAAACCACCATGGCTGCCACCGGGTAAGCACCTTGTATGTTCGAATTATCAAAGCAATCAATACGCACAGGATGTTCTTTCAGCCGCAGGTCCTTCATCATCTGGGCTAAAACCCTTTTGCTGCGGCGTTCAGGATCCACGAGATCCTTTTGCCGCTGTTTTTCCATCTGGTAGAATTTGGAGTTTCGTTCGGATAGTTCAACCAGTTTCTTCTTGTCGCCACGCTGTGGAACATTGATAATCACTTTGGGTAATTCCAGATCGATGGGGAAAGGTACAAGGATTTCCTCTGCAGTGCTGCTGAAACGTTGCCTTATGTCCATGATCGCGAGTATCATCAGTTCCTCAGGCGTTTCTTCTAACTTGCGGCGCATCTCGATGGTATGCGACTGCACGATGGCACCGTCAACTACTTTCAGAAAATTAACATAGCCAGCGGAACTGTCCTCTGCATAGGAAAATACATCAACATTATGAATTGAGGGATTTACAACTGTTGAACGGCTCTGGTAGCGGTCGAGTTGTTCAATCTTATCCTTAACAATCTGAGCTTTTTCATAAGCAAATTCTGCAGCATACTCTTTCATCATCAAATGGAGTTGTTGCTTCACCATGCCAATGTTGCCCCGAATGATTTCTTTAATAGCAGCAATGTTCTGTTGGTAATCTTCTGCGGTTTGCATGCCTTCGCAGGGACCTTTACAGTTGCCGATATGGTATTCGAGGCAAATTTTAAACTTTTGATTACGGATATTCGTATCCGTTAGATTGAGCATACAATTGCGAAGAGGAAATAACTGCCGGACCAGATCCAGTAACGTATGCATCATCTTGCCTGATGCATATGGTCCAAAATAATCAGAGCCGTCTTTTACCAGGATGCGGGTTGGAAATAATCTCGGAAAAGGTTCGTTTTTAATGCAAATCCAGGGATAGGTTTTATCGTCCTTCAGCATCACGTTATAACGTGGCTGGTATTGTTTTATGAGCGTGTTTTCCAGCAGCAGGGCGTCCAGTTCGGTTTCCACAATAATTATCCGGATATCCGTAATCTTCGCAACAAGAACTCTTACTTTCCCAACCAGCGAAGCATCTTTATTAAAATATGAACTTACCCTCTTTTTCAGGCTTTTTGCCTTTCCTACATAGATAATCTGTTCATCCTTGTCGAAATACTGATATATCCCGGGTTTATCGGGCAGTGATTTGAGGATTGTTTCAAGATGCAGGGCCGTATCGCCGGATGGCTTTGTCATTGGGGAATGGAATAATTCTTAAAAATTAGTACAAAAGTCCATCAGACAGGTAGTTTGATTGCCCGGTAGTTTGATTGTTTTATAGTCCGGTAAAATGGTCGTTGTAAAACTGTTCAAACTTTATCAAATTCACACATTTTAATCTTCACTTCTTCTCATGTGATTCCAGCCCTGTGCTTCTATAGGAATCTGAACTCCATCTTTAGCCACCAGGTTAACCCCGGAACCTTCTGCTGTGATATGTCCAATAATCGTAATTTCATGTAAATCTTTTAGCGCTTCGTAATCGCTAATCGCAACTGTGAAAAGGAGTTCGTAATCTTCACCTCCGTTCATTGCAGCGGTTATCGGACTCATATTGAATTCTACCGCCATTATTGCAGTTGAAGGATCAATAGGTATTTTTTCCTCATATAGCACACAACCAACTTTGGAACGGTGGCAGATGTGTAAAATTTCGGAAGCTAACCCGTCGGAAATATCGATCATGGAAGTTGGCCTGACATTGACATCTTTCAATAATTTTATGATGTCAATACGCGGTTCGGGTTTTAACTGACGCTCAAGTATATAATCATATCCGTCAAGGTCGGGCTGCATATTTGGATCGGCTTTAAAAACCTGTTTTTCCCGCTCAAGCAGGAGCAGGCCCATGTATGCACTGCCAAGGTCTCCGCTTACGCAGATTAAATCATTTTCCTTTGCTGTATGACGGTAAGTAACATCATCCGGATCGGCATCGCCTATAACGGTGGCAGATATCATCAGCCCCGAAACGCCCGAAGTTGTATCGCCTCCTGCCAGATCTACATTGTACCGTTTGCAGGCCATACGTATCCCGGCATAAAGTTCATCAAGGGCTTCCACCGAAAAACGGTTGGAAACCGACAAGCCAATGAGTAGCTGCCGGGGCGTGCCATTCATGGCCGCGATATCCGAAAAATTCACAGTCGCCGTCTTATAACCTAAGTGCTTCAAGGGAGTGTAGGACAAGTCAAAATGCACATTCTCAATCAGAAGATCGGTAGAGACAAGTGTTCTTTTTGTTCCATTATCAATCACAGCGGCATCGTCGCCTATGCCAAATATGGTGGAAGCATTGTGTGGTTCAATACCCTCGGTTAGATGGTCAATAAGCCTGAATTCACCAAGTTCTGATAATTCGGTTCGGGTAGTACTTTCGTCCTGCATTCGTTCTTTTTTTTTGCAAAGGTACCGATTTGGAGCTAAAAAGGGATTGATCATTAATTAATGACGGAAGATGAAACTTTAAGAATTCAAAAAAAATAATTTAATTTATCAGGCGCACCAATCGGTTGACTATCTATGCCTAATCAAGTAAAGCGTTACCTGAATTTACAAACAAAACATTATCCTGGTTGTTAATTAGCCGTAAATGGCAGTTTCTGTTGCAGCAGTGTTCGCGAAATTGCTAAATTTGCTCACTATTTTAATTTAAACTTAATTACTGCTTATTATGGAAAAAGAGCAGAATAATATACTGGACGAGGTAACTCAGGGTGACTACAAATATGGTTTTCACACTGATTTAGAGATGGATATGGCTCCACTTGGCCTGAATGAAGATACTGTCCGTTTTATCTCAGCACGCAAGAATGAGCCTGCTTTCATGCTTGAATACAGGCTGAACGCTTATCATCACTGGCTTACGCTTACCGAACCATCCTGGGCTCACATTAAACATCCGCCAATTGATTACCAATCGATATATTATTATGCGGCACCAAAGCGGCCCAAGGAATTGACAAGTCTTGACGAGGTTGATCCTGAATTGCTGAAGACTTTTGCAAAACTTGGCATTTCACTTTCTGAACAGAAGCGTTTGAGCGGAGTGGCTGTTGATGCCGTAATTGACAGCGTTTCGGTGAAGACCACATTCAGTGAAACCCTTGGAAAACTGGGCATCATTTTCTGTTCATTTTCCGAAGCAGTCCAAAACCATCCTGAACTGGTGAAGCAATACATGGGTTCGGTTGTTCCTCCAAACGATAATTATTTTGCTGCTTTGAACTCTGCAGTCTTTAGCGATGGTTCATTCTGTTATATTCCGAAAGGCGTGCGCTGTCCAATTGAATTATCAACCTATTTCAGAATAAACGCAGCAAATACGGGCCAGTTCGAGCGGACGCTTATCGTAGCCGACGAAGGCGCCTATGTGAGTTATATGGAAGGCTGCACCGCGCCGATGCGTGATGAAAACCAGCTTCATGCCGCTATCGTTGAGATTGTAGCGATGAAAGATGCTGAGGTAAAATACTCAACTGTTCAGAACTGGTATCCCGGCGATAAACAAGGCAAGGGTGGTATTTATAATTTTGTAACCAAACGCGGAATCTGCAAAGGAAACAACTCTAAGATTTCGTGGACGCAGGTGGAAACCGGTTCTGCCATTACCTGGAAATACCCCAGCGTTGTGCTTATGGGTGATCACTCGGTTGGAGAATTTTATTCTGTAGCTGTAACGAATAATTATCAACAGGCTGATACCGGCAGCAAGATGATTCACCTGGGGAAGAATACAAAAAGTACAATTATTTCCAAAGGTATCTCTGCAGGCTTTAGCAGCAATAGTTACAGAGGATTAGTTAAGATGACAAGGCGGGCCGAAAATTCCCGTAACTTTTCGCAATGTGATTCACTTTTGCTGGGCGACAAATGCGGGGCGCACACTTATCCTTACATTAAAACTGAAAATGCATCTTCTATCGTAGAACACGAGGCTACCACTTCGAAAATATCTGATGATCAGTTATTCTATTGCAAACAACGGGGAATTAGTACAGAAAGTGCCATCGGGCTTATCGTAAATGGCTACGCGCGTGAAGTCCTGAAACAACTGCCAATGGAATTTGCTGTTGAAGCACAGAAATTACTGGCAGTGAGTTTAGAGGGGAGTGTAGGATAATGAATAGTGATTAGTAACTAGTGATTAGTGCCCTTCGCCTGCCTGCCTGCGGCAGGCAGGCGGCTCTGGGTGACAACAAAGAGTAAATTGGATTTTTTATAGTCTTACAGCCTAACAGTCTAATAGTCTAATAGTCTAATAGTCTAATAGTCTAATAGTCTAACAGCCTTTTTTAAATAAACTAATAACGAATAACAATGCTTAGTATTAAGAATCTGCATGTATCAATAAACGGCAAGGAAATTTTAAAAGGAATTAATTTGGATGTTAATGCCGGCGAAGTACATGCCATTATGGGGCCGAATGGTACTGGAAAAAGCACCCTGGCATCCGTAATTGCCGGGCGTGAAGTATTTGAAGTAACAGAAGGAGAAATCGTTTTTAAAGGAAAGAATATTTTCAACCTTTCCACCGAGGAGCGCGCCTGCGAAGGTATCTTCCTTGGGTTTCAATACCCTGTGGAGATTCCCGGAGTCAGCATCACCAACTTCCTGCGTACTGCCGTAAATGAGCAACGTAAATATAAGGGTCTTGATGCCATGCCAGCCAGTGAATTTCTGGCTAAAATGGAAGAGAAGAAAGCCTTGCTCGAACTAAATACAAAACTTACTAACCGCTCGGTAAACGAAGGTTTTTCGGGTGGTGAAAAGAAAAAGAATGAAATCTTTCAGATGGCCATGCTTGAACCCATGCTCTCGATACTTGACGAAACCGATTCGGGACTTGATATTGACGCATTACGCATCGTTGCAACAGGAGTTAATAAACTTCGGCGACCGGACAATGCCACAATTATAATTACACACTACCAGCGCTTGCTCGAATACATTGTTCCCGATATCGTTCATGTTCTTTACGAAGGACGTATTGTTAAAACCGGAAGGAAAGAACTTGCGGTGGAATTGGAAGAGAAAGGCTACGAATGGATACGGAAAGAACTTTAACACAGGCAGCTATGACCACTCTTGTGAAAGAAAAAAACCTGAAGGAAAGGATGATCAACCTCTTTGACGAAAAGCATGCGCTGATCGGACGATATGACACTCCACACATCGCTAAACGCAGGCAGGAAGCATTTGCACATTTCAAGACCCTTGGCTTTCCAAATGCAAAGTTGGAAAAATGGAGAGGGACCGATTTAAGCCACGCACTGGGGTTGGAATATGCTCAATACCTTGAGCCGTTTCAATATGATGTTGATGTGGAAAATTTATTCAGATGCGAAGTCCCTAATTTTGAGACTTTACTTGTTACGCAACTCAACGGATGGTACACTTACCGCACTTCTGCTCTGCGTACGCTCCCCAATGGAATGATAGTTGGCAGCCTTGCCAAAGCATTTGAAGAATATCCTGAAATCGTAAATAAACACTACGCCCATTATGCTGACGATAGTTCGGATGGCCTGGTAGCGCTAAATACAGCTTTTGCCCAAGATGGAATTTTTATTTATATTCCTGATAATGTTGCAGTAACTGACACCATCCAGATGGTGAATATTATTGACCACGACCAGAATCTTTTTGTGCAGGCCCGCAATCTCATAATAATTGGGAAAAACAGTAAACTTACACTTGTTCAGTGCGATGATTCAATTGATCACCGTGTGAGCTTTATCAATTCTGTTACTGAAGTAAGCATGGGCGAGAATGCCTCCCTCGATCATTATAAACTCCAAAATAAGGATGAACAGTCCACCGTTGTAAATACAATTTTCTTCGACCAGAAGGAAGGCAGCCAACTCAGCACAAGTGCAATCAGCCTTAATGGCGGAATTATCCGTAATGATACTCGTGTGAAACTGGACGGACCCAACTGCCAGGCTAATATTTACGGACTCTACCTAATGGACAAGGATCAGCATATCGATAACCAGGTGTTTGTGGATCATGCCAAACCTAACTGCGAAAGCAGTGAACTATTTAAGGGTATTCTTGATGATCATGCCAGCGGAATATTCAATGGTCATGTGCTGGTACGCAAAGATGCCCAAAAGACTAATGCTTATCAGAATAACAAGAATATTCTGCTGAGCGATAAAGCTGTGATTGATTCCAAACCTTTCCTTGAAATTTATGCTGACGATGTAAAGTGCAGCCACGGAGCTACTGTGGGGCAGCTTGATGCAGAAGCCATGTTTTATATCCGCTCACGGGGAATAAGCGAATCAAACGCAAAAATGCTCCTTATGTATGCCTTTGCCGCTGAAGTGGTTAACAAAATAACTATTCCCGAACTCAGGCAACGTATTGACGATATGGTAAAGAAACGTCTCAGGGGCGAACTCTCCGCTTGCGACCAATGCGTGCTGCATTGCAGCAGCCAGGAAAAGAAAGTGAAATTTGAAATTGACATGAGCAAGATTTAATCAGGCAACAGGCATCAGGCACTTCTAAATCAACAACCAATATAATCAATAACTGAAAACGTGTACGATAAACTCACTTCAGGAGCAATAAGGAAGGACTTTCCGATACTTGGCCGACAGGTTTATGGGAAGCCGCTAATCTATTTTGACAATGCTGCTACCACGCAAAAGCCACACCAGGTGATTGATGCTATCAGTAAATATTATTATGGAGATAATGCCAATGTTCACCGTGGGGTTCATTATCTCAGCCAGCAGGCTACCAATGATTTCGAAAGTGTCAGAAAACAGATTGCCGGGTTTATCAATGCCAGATATGATCGTGAAATAATCTTTACAAAAGGAACTACCGATTCAATAAACCTGGTAGCTGCCACCTTCGGCAAAATTATAGTGAATGAGGGTGACGAAATAGTAATCTCTGCTATGGAGCATCATGCTAATATCGTTCCCTGGCAAATTCTATGTGAAGAAAAGAAAGCCCATCTAAGGGTTATACCCATTTCTGATACAGGGGATCTGGACCTGGAAGCTTATGTTGGTTTTATCAATAATAAGAAAACACGTCTTGTAGCCATTACCCATGTTTCGAATACACTTGGTACAATAAATCCAGTTAAAGAAATTGTTGCGATGGCCCATTCGAAAGGAATTCCGGTTCTGCTGGATGGTGCGCAGAGCGTGTCGCACATGCCGGTTGACGTGCAGGATATTGATTGTGATTTCTACTGTTTTTCCGGCCACAAGCTTTTTGGGCCAATGGGAATAGGGGTGCTTTACGGGAAAGAAGAATTGCTTAACCGTATGCCACCTTACCAGTTCGGCGGCGAAATGATTGACCAGGTTACCTTCGAAAAAACTACTTTTAACGAAATTCCTTACAAATTTGAAGCCGGCACACCAAACGTGGCCGATGTTATTGGACTTGGTGCAGCAATAACCTATATAAATGAAATTGGATTAGAAAACATCCGCAAGTGGGAGGACGAACTGCTGAATTATGCCACTTCCGAACTAAAAAAGGCCGGTGGGCTTACGTTTTTTGGTGAAGCTAAACACAAAGCCAGTGTCATCTCTTTTTTGATTGATGGGATCCATCCTTACGATGCAGGTACAATTCTTGATCATATGGGGATTGCTGTGCGTACTGGTACACATTGCACGCAGCCTCTGATGGACCATTTCGGTATTTCGGGAACAATAAGGGCATCGCTGGCATTTTACAATACTAAAGATGAAATTGACGGATTGATCAACGGCGTAGAACAGGTTAAGAAAATGTTCAGATAGCGTTTTTAAACTTAACTTTGCAAAATAGAAGATAATTATAATGGAGATTACAGCAACTATCGACCAGATAATAGGGGAGTTTGAGAACTTCGACGACTGGATGGATAAATACAATTACCTTATTGAAATGGGGAAATCCTTACCTCTTATCGAGGATAAACACAAAACGGAAAGCAACCTGATTGTAGGCTGCCAATCGCGTGTGTGGCTGCATTCGTCTTATGCAGGTGGCAAGATATCCTTCACTGCCGACAGCGACGCTGTAATTACAAAGGGGATTGTATTCCTGCTTATCCGGGTTTTTTCCGGGCATACACCGTCAGAAATTATTGATGCGCAAACTGAGTTTATTGACCGGATAGGCCTTCGCGAACATCTTTCACCCACGCGGTCCAATGGTCTGGTGAGCATGATCAAGCAGATCAAACTCTATGCTCTCGCTTATAAAACACAGGAATCCTTAGACTAATAAGCCATGCTGAATCCGGAAGAATCGCTGATGATTGGCGAACGCATCATCCAGGTTATCAAAACTATCTTCGATCCTGAGATACCGATTAATATATACGACCTCGGCCTTATCTACGAAGTTCATGTGGACGATGATGGCACAGCTCATATCAAAATGACGCTCACCGCGCCAAATTGCCCCGAAGCGGAACGTATTCCGGTTGAAGTGCACGACAGGGTGAATGAAGTTGATGGTGTTACCGACACAGTGGTTGAACTTGTTTTCGATCCGCCCTGGGACCAGGCCATGATGTCGGAAAACGCGTTGCTGGAATTGGGATTTCTGTAACACCGGTTCAATAATTATTACTTCTCACTATTTCCATCTGCTGTTTTCGTGCTGCTTTCTTTCCGCTTGAGTTTTGCGAAAAGCATCATCTTATCTGCGTTTCCCAAATCGTATTAAACCTTAACTTTGTTCGTCTAAAAATACTTCATCCTGCCTGTTAGGCAGGAAACTATCATTACTAAAAACAACCTGATCCAATTACGCATGCAATCAAATTTTTTACTAATTCTGACCTAATTATAATCCTAATTCACAAAACCATGTTTGCACCAGAAGTATATACCAACCGCCGCAATGCGCTAAGGCATGAGCTGAAAAGCGGCATTGCCTTTTTCCCCGGAAATAGCGAAGCAGCTTATAATTACCCTGCCAACACTTACACCTTCAGGCAGGATAGTAATTTCTCCTATTTCTTTGGCCTTGCTCATCCGGATTTTACAGGAGTTGTAGACCTCGAAAATGATATAGATTACATTTTTGGTAATGAACTGGATATTGAAGATATTATCTGGATGGGGCCACAGCCCGGCATCCGTGAACAGGCTGCTCAGGTTGGGGTGATCAACACTGCCTCTCTGGCTGAACTCAGTATTTTTATGAGTAACATTATTCGTATGGGCCGGCAAGTGCATTTTGTAATGCCATACCGTGCAGAAACATTACTTCAAATGAGTGGCCTGCTTGGCATTAACCATTCGCGTATTAGCAACTATGTTTCCCTCCCGCTGATAAAAGCTATCGTTAAACTTCGGTCAGTAAAGGATAAGCTCGAAATTGCTGAAATAGAAAAAGCTGTAGATGTTGCTTATCTCATGTTCACGGAAGGTATGAAGATGGCACACCCCGGAATAAAGGAACAGGAAATCGTAGGCCGGATGGAAGGAATTACCATTTCTCATGGCAGGCCTGTTTCATTCCCGATTATCCTGAGCATCAACGGGCAAATTCTGCACAACCATAACCATGGAAATATACTGAAGGAAGGACGTATGCTGGTTATAGATGCCGGTGCTGAGACTGAATTAAACTATGTGAGTGACATCACACGAACGGTTCCGGTAGGAGGCAAATTCAGCCAGCGCCAGCGCGAAATTTATGAAATTGTATTAAACGCAAATCTCAAATCTATAGCTGCAACAAAGCCTGGTGTTTTCTACAAAGAATGCCATATTGTGGCATGTGAAACAATCGCTGAAGGGCTTAAAGCTCTTGGCCTCATGCACGGCGATGTTAAAGAAGCTGTTGCACAAGGTGCTCATGCACTTTTCCTGCCTCATGGCCTCGGGCATATGCTTGGCATGGATGTGCATGATATGGAAGGCCTCGGACAAATCAACGTTGGCTACGACAACGAAATTCAACCCAGCAAACAATTCGGCACAGCCTATTTGCGAATGGGTCGGCGACTTCAATCTGGCTTTGTTGTTACCAATGAACCCGGTATTTACTTCATCCCCGAACTGATTGATATCTGGAAAAAGGAGAATAAATTCCCTGAATTTATCAACTACGCTAAAGTTGAGGAATACCGCGACTTTGGAGGAATACGCATAGAGGATGATATCCTGGTGACTGAAACCGGCTGCCGCGTTTTAGGTAAACCTATTCCAAAGACGGTTGAAGAGATTGAGAATCTGATGCGCAGGTAGAAGATCTCAGATAACATTTCGTAAACCATTCAAATGAAAGATTTTCTGACCATAGAAGGCCACAGGATTCACTATTGCACACAAGGCAACGGCCCGGCAATACTCTTACTTCATGGCTTCCTGGAATCAATGGAGATATGGGATGAATTCGCTTTATCTCTTTCATCTGAATTTACGGTTGTACGAATGGATTTCCCCGGGCATGGGAAAAGTGACAACTTTGCTGAAGTTCACACCATGGATTTCATGGCCGCTTGCGCCAAAGCAGTTCTTGATTATCTTAACATCAGCCATTGCATTATTGTCGGCCATTCCATGGGAGGATATGTTTCCCTGGCTTTCGCCGAAAATTATCCCAGCTTTGTAAAAGGAATTGTCCTGTTCCATTCGCATGCAGCTCCTGACACTAATGAAGCACGTGAAAACCGTAAACGGACAATCAATATTGTACGGCAGAACCGTTCCGGTTTTATCTGTCAGTTTATTCCTGATTTATTCGACCTGCGCAACATTGAAAAGTTCGCTCCACAGATTGAAAACCTTACACGTATTGCTTCTGAAGTACCTGACGCAGGTATTATTGCTGCCCTCGATGGCATGAAAGAACGCAAAGGCTGGCTTGGCCTGTTAACTGCCACAGACTTGCCAGTGCTTTTTATTGTTGGCAAACAGGATAGCCGGATTCCTTATAGTGTTGTGATGATCCAGTCGTTGCTTCCAAAGCATTCTGAAGTACTGCTGCTCGAAAATGTAGGGCACATGGGTTTTATTGAAGCACCTGAGAAGACCTTGCAGACACTAAGGCATTTTGCAATGAAGTGTTTTGAGAAAATCCGACAGTAATCTGGTATAAAACCAGATTTTTTGAACTAAGTTGCTATCATTTTTCGTAAAAATGCATTTCGCCGATATACTGGAAAACCTTCTCCGGAAGGAAATAAGCCATATTCTTCCCCTGCCTGATCGATTCGCGGATAAAACTCGAAGAAATCTCCATACGTGGAGCTTTGACTAGTGTGACGGAAGGATGCCGCGTTAGTTCATGACTGTCAGAATCGTGGCGAGGATAAAGGTATAGTTGGTAATACTCCAGAATTGCTTCCCAGTTTTTCCATTTATGTAATGACGGGAGCATATCGGTGCCTCCAACCAGGACAAACTGCCTGTCGGGATACTTTTCCTGCAAATGTGTGAGCGTATCTATTGAGTATGAAGGCCGCGGCAATTTAAACTCAACATCTGAAACCCTGAAGCGCGGATCGTCGGTAATGGCAATGTTTACCAATGCAAGGCGATGATGATCGGGTAATAATGAAGTTTTCTCTTTAAGTGGGTTGTGCGGAGAAACTACAAACCAAAGTTCCGAAAGGTCAGAAAACTCAACCATATAGCTGGCAATTGCGAGATGCCCGGCATGTATTGGGTTGAACGACCCGAAAAATAATCCGGTCTTTTTTAGGATTGTCTTCATAGCTATGCCTTAAGGAAAGCAGAAACCACCTCAACAGCTTTATTAAGGGCTATTCCAAGGTTATCATTGATCAAAGTAAAATCGAACTGTGGAGCAAAAGTAAGTTCCAGAGCTACTTTGTCCAGGCGTTTCTCAAGGCTTTGCTCACTATCAGTAGAACGGGAGATAAGCCTTTCTTTCAGAATGTCCACGGAAGGAGGCATAACAAAGATCGCTAAGGCCCGCTCACCATAGATTTTTTTAATGTTTAGTCCACCAACTACATCCACATCAAAAATAACACTTTGCCCCGCCTGAAGCAACCGGTCAACCTCACTGCGGAGAGAACCATAAAAACTACCGGGATAAACTTCCTGCCATTCGAGCAAATCGCCTTTTTCAATTCGCTTTTTGAATTCCTCAATCGTAAGAAAAAAATAATCCTTTCCATCTGTTTCCCCTTTACGAATAGGACGGCTGCATGCCGATACCGAAAAACCAAGGTTAAGCCCGGAAGCCAGCAGGTGCTTCACTATTGTGGTTTTCCCTGCGCCGGAAGGTGCTGATACAATGATAAGTTTTGATTGAGTTTTCATCCTGTCAGATCAATAAAATCAATAATTCAAATATCCAGGCTATTTATATTTCACGTGGAAACGGATAGTTAGAGGATATTTAAAATTTGTTCTTTTATCTTTTCCAGTTCATCTTTCATCTGTACTACCAGTTTCTGCATATCCGCATCATTTGCCTTGGAGCCGAGGGTATTTATTTCGCGGCCGATTTCCTGGAGGATAAATCCCAGTTTGCGCCCATTGGAAGCAGGATCGGCCAGTGTTTCTGTAAAATAATCGCAGTGCTGGCGAAGCCTCACTTTCTCCTCTGTGATGTCCACTTTTTCCAGGAAATAGAACAATTCCTGTTCGAAACGGTTTTCATCAAATTTTTCCATATTAGCATTGGCATCGCGGTATTCTGCCTGGTTGCGCATCATCCGTTCCCGAAGCATCACTATCCGCCTTTTCTCGTATGGTTCCACCTGTACCAGAAGTTCAAGGATGATGGAAACCCTCTTAATCATATCCTGTTCAAGAAGTAACCCTTCCTGCAGCCTGAATGCATTAATTTGCTTCAAAGCTTCCTGTATAGTGGAATTCAGGCTTTGCCATTCATTTTCGTCAAGTTCTTCGCGCTCAGTTTTAAGCACATCGGGCATACGGGTGATTACTGGTAACAAAGCAAGTGAATCTGGATCATTGAGTTCAATGGCTAACTCGCGAAGTTGAGCGTAATAATTCCGTATCAATGGTTTATTAAGTACAAGGCCGGAACCATCACCATTACTATCAATCATTATTGAGAAATCGATCTTTCCCCGTTCGAGCGTTCTGCCAAGTTCAGCACGTATTTCAAGTTCCTTCTCGCGGTATGGCCCTGCGATGCGTGTATTAATATCAAGTTGCTTGCTGTTGAGGGATTTAATTTCTACAGTTAGCTTCCTGGTTCCCAGTTCTAAAATAGCTTTGCCGAAGCCTGTCATTGATTTTATCATGTTGTATCTTTAGATCAGCAAAGATATAAAGATAAGCGATTTATGGCTTTCATCCGCAGAATTGATAAAAAACCTGATTGGACAAACAGAATAAATAACTAAATTTGAGCATTAAATACTTATCAAAATTATCAGGCAAACAACTCTTATACAATGATTAATGCCGTTATTATAGACGACGAAGTCAAATCGAGGGAAACCATCCGCGAGATGCTCCGTATATATTGTGCTAATGTGGAAGTAGTTGCTCAGGCAGGAGACGTTAAATCAGGAATTTTAGCAATCCGTAAACATAATCCTGATTTAATATTATTGGACATTCGCATGCCTGATGGCACCGGTTTCGATTTACTGAGGCAATTGCCCGGACTGGAATCCAAAGTTGTTTTTATAACGGCTTACGAAGAATATGCTATCAAAGCGTTCAAATTCAGCGCCCTCGACTATGTATTAAAACCAATTGACCCTGACGAATTGAAAGCAGCTATTGATAAAGCAGATGTATCAATTAAGAAAGAAAATATTTCCGACAGGATTTCCACCTTTTTTCAACATTATAACAGTGATACCCCTCCGCAAAAAAAGCAGATCGCACTCCGCAATGCCGAAAGTATTTACCGTGTAGCTATTGATGACATTGTGAGTTATGAGGCTGACAAAAATTACACGTTGTTCCACCTTTGCAATGGAGAGAAAATCCTTGTTTCGCATTCGATCAAGGAGTACGATGATATATTATTAAGCATGAATTTTATTCGCCTTCATCAGTCCTATTCAATAAATCTGAAGCATCTCAAACGCTATGATAAAGAGGAAAATGAAGCAGTAATGAGCGATAATTCCAAGATCCCTGTTTCTCATCGCCGAAAGGAAGAACTTATGCGCTTGCTCATGTCCATCTAAACTTTTTTTGTATTTTTTTATCATTTGCTTTACAACATTTCCGTACGTTTTACTACTTTTGAACGGTAACGATTCTTCTACTATGCCCAACAGCAGGCTTCAGAGTTTTCACCTGTTCGACAATCCTACTGAATTTCAATCTGCCATGCTTGATGATATCCGGCATGCCAAACATTTTGTTTTCCTCGAAACTTACAAATACGCTAATGACAATGTAGGCCATGCCTTTCGTGATGCCCTTATCCAAAAGGCAAAAGAAGGAGTCAAGGTTAAAATCCTTATCGATTCATGGGGGGCTTATGTTTCCGAAGCATATTTTGCCGAATTGACAAAACTCGGGGGAGAAGTACGCTTTTTCAAAAAAATCAGGTTCTCTTATGATTTCTTCACTAAGAACCACAGGAGGAATCACCACAAAGTACTGGTAATAGATAATAAAATCAGTTATATCGGTTCGGCAAATATCACCGGGTATTCCATGCAATGGAGAGAAGCTGTGCTGAGAATGGAAGGCACTATTAGTATATCGTTTGGAAAAACTTTCAGGGAGAGTTTTAAAATTTACCGAAAATACATTTTTAACAAATTTGCCTATAAAAAAACTATTATCCAGGGTGATTTTGAAATAGTGCAGGATATCCCTTCTATCTACAGGCAGCAGATAAAAAATAAATACGAATCACTTATCAAAAGAGCAAAAAAAGAAGTGTTGATTGAAACTCCTTACTTTTTACCTGGATACATGCTGCGTAAAGCGTTAACAGATGCTTCAAAACGGGGTGTTAAAGTAAAGGTTATAATGCCCTGGCATTCTGATATGAGGGCAGTTGATCTTTTGAGGGGTAAATACCTGGGTGTCTTTTTCAAAAATGGCATCGAAACAGTTTTCTATACCCCAAGCAACCTTCACGCCAAGACTATGCTTATTGACAATGAAGTATTTGCCATTGGCTCTCCCAACTTCGACTACCGTAGTTTCAGGTACCAGCATGAGATTGTGCTCATCGGGCGGCATAAAGGAATTATATCACAACTCAGGAACCACCTCCAGGAAACACTTAAGGACTGCATTCCCTTCGATCACATTTCGTGGCAACGGCGCCCTCAATTTGAAAAATTTCTGGGTTGGGCGCTCATTCCTTTCAGACATTTATTTTAACAAAAACGGCCCTTTCGGGCCGCTTCACTTATCCAACGCTTTTCCGTCAGGCAATGGCAATCTCTCTGGTTGCATTTGCAACAATTTCTTCCTTCTTTTTTGGAAGTGAAATCTTAAGTATCCCATTGTCGCACCTGGCATTGATTTGATCCACATCTACAGACTTGGGTAGAGCAAATGAACGGCTAAACCTGCCATAGCTGAATTCGTAACGTGTGTAATTTTCATCTTTCTGCCCGGTCTCTTTCTCTGACGAAACTGTAAGAATGTTCTTGTCGAGCGAAATCCTGTAATCTTCCTTTGCAAATCCGGGCGCTGCAATTTCAAGTTTGAATTCATTTTCGCCTTCAATAATATTTGCTGCCGGAGCGAAATTGTTTTCTGACCACCTGTTTAGATTCAGGTTTCTTTCAAATAGGTCGTCGAATATATCCGATAACCTTGGCTGGGCATTCCATCTGATTAAGTTCATGGTAAATCCTCCTTTTATTTTAGTTAAAAATTGATTTTTTATGCCCTGTTCAAGGATTGTACCAATGGATTATCATTGAAATATTTGCGCCATATTGGCAGGTTGGTAAAATTTATTGCGCCATATTGTCGTGTAAGCATAAAAAAGCCGGACGAATTTGCCCGGCTGCGTAGCGTTATAGTTGATGAATGATTATCCGCAGTGAAAGTAAGTATTTACCAGTTCTATAACTTTCTCACGGTTACATTCCACTTTTTCTCGCAGGTCTTTATCGTTATATGCCTTAAGTTTACGGGCCACTCCGTCAATCACTGTCTGTGGAAAAACATCATATTCGCGGTAGATGCTGCCTTGCTGTAAAAGCATTTCCGACGAATCCCAACACGAAACAGGCAATTGCCCAAGTTGTGCAAGTCGTTCTTTGAATTTTTCGTCAAAGATATTCACATCCACATAAGTCTTATCAGCATATGCCAATGCTTTCTTCATTTCAATACCATGCCTGGCTGCTACAGTTAATCCTGCTAATAACAGATATATATCTGCTGAACCATCAGGGCAGCGGAATTCAACAGTCTGTTTACTCGAGAAATCAGTAATCGCTTCTGTTTCCTGAGGATTAGCATGGTAAATCATCGTGTTGGCGCCCGACCATCCAAGGGGAACCCTAACTAAGACAGAACGGTTACGATCGCCCCAGCAGATGTTGGTAGGTGCTTCCTGGTGGGGGACTAATCGGAAATAGGACGTAGGAATTGTATTCCCAAATGCAGTAAGTGAAGGTGCAAGGTCAAGATAACCTGCTATGGCTTTGCGGGCAGTGCTGCTGAGTTTGCCATGTTCCACCATCATATTCTGTCCGTCGCGGGTAAGTTTGGTGTGGATATGCAGGCCGCTTCCCGCTTTCCCAACTGTGATCTTTGGTGCAAACGAAATTGCCACACCATATTTGTAAGCCAGCGATCGTAAAATCCATTTAGCGATTACCAATTGATCGGCAGCATCTTCGAGGGGTACAGGCAGAAATTCAATTTCATTTTGCTCATAATCCTTGCCTCCCTGGCTAAAGTTACCAACTTCGGAATGGCCATATTTTATCTTTCCTCCTGTTTGAGCAATGGCAACCATAGCTTCGGCGCGAAGATCCCCCCACTTGGCAAAAGGGAACGATTCGTGGTAGCCTTTCTGGTCAGCGGCCTGGAACAAATCATCAGAATCGCTGATCACGTAATATTCAAGTTCACCCATCACTTCGAAATTA
>Ga0268283_1000572_pt1 | contig 22755 bp, 18 predicted proteins | sample saktaG_13_FD_190140 | JGI IMG/M metagenome (GOLD analysis project Ga0268283, IMG submission 190140) | Saline water microbial communities from Sakinaw Lake, British Columbia, Canada - sak_2013_06_06_36m | ecosystem: Environmental > Aquatic > Non-marine Saline and Alkaline > Saline ... | reverse complement strand
CCAAATGGTGGTACTTGGGGTTGGTGGGGACCAGGAAAGCAAGTACAAGGGTTGCCCCCTCCTCGGTTAGCAGGTGTCCATCAATATCAAAATGCTGCTACCGTGCGCATAGTGTTGGAATTGCTTACCCAACAGATTCCTAATCCAGACCAAGCAATGAAATACGCATTGCGAAATACCTTTGTTCCGGGGCGTTTTCAGGTCATCGAGGGCACTATACCGTGTATTTTGGATGTTGCTCATAATCCGCAAGCAGCGGAGGCTTTGGCTGCAACTTTGAGCACTGTAAAAGATGGTAAAACTTTTGCAGTAGTAGGTATTCTTGCAGATAAGGACATCACGGGCATTTTGTCTGCCATGCTACCAGTCGTGGACAGTTGGCACCTCGTGACGCTTTCTGGACCGCGAGGAGCACCTGCGCCACAACTTGCGACAGCACTCTCTCACGTGACCTGCGCTGTTAAAGTTCATGCTAACGTAGTAGAAGGTCTCTTGGTAGCACGACAAGAAGCTCGTTCTGGAGATCGAATAGTCGTTTTTGGTTCTTTTCACACTGTGGCTCAAGCCAGCGAGGTTTGGAAATGTTCGCCGTCATCATGGCAGGAGGATCGGGTACTAGGTTTTGGCCCATGTCTCGAGAGAAGAAACCCAAACAGCTATTAAGCATCATAGGTACTGAAACCTTACTTCAGCAGACAGTAGCCAGAGTCCTTCCTCTCATTCCGAGAGAAAAAATCTTTATTGTGACTAATGCCAGCCTTGCGGACGAAATTGTTTCACAACTTTTTACCCATTTTGGCGGATCTTGGAAGTCTCAGTTAATTATTGAGCCTGAAGCCAAGAACACTGCGCCAGCTATTGGCCTTGCGGCAATACACCTTGAGCGCATCGATCCTGAAGAGGTCATGGTGGTTCTACCTGCAGACCATGTAATCCAAAATCCTAAAAAATTTTTGGAAATCTTGTTAGAGGCAGAACAGGCAGCAAAACAAGGATATCTTGTTACTCTAGGCATTACTCCCACTCGACCCGAAACAGGCTACGGGTATATTCAAACAGGAGAATCTGCTCTAAAAAATACATTCCATGTAAAGCGTTTTGTGGAAAAACCAGATATTCAAAAAGCAAAAGAATATCTTTCTTCTAGTGGTTATTTTTGGAATAGTGGTATGTTTGTTTGGAAGACCAATACTCTTTTACAAGGAATAGAAGCTTATCTCCCAAACTTGTTTAGTAGTCTAACTGAAATTCAAAAAAGCATTGCTAATAAAACCGTCAAGAAAACAGCAGAATTAGCATTTAGCAAGATCGATTCTGTCTCGATTGACTACGGTCTGATGGAAAAGGCTTCTAACGTAGTGATCATACCTGCAGACATGGGCTGGTCTGATGTGGGAAGTTGGGACGCATTAGAAGAGGTGATGCCAAAAGATTCCTCTGGCAATGTTACAATCGGAAATGTGCTCGATATAGAAAGTAGTAATTCATTTTTGTACGCAGATCGGCGTCTTGTGGCCACCCTCGGGTTAAAAGATACGATCGTCGTGGATACTCCAGACGCCACCTTGATTTGCAGCAAGGACCGTGCGCAAGAGGTCAAAAAAATAGTTTCAGAATTAAAAAAACGAAATGCCGAAGAATACTTAATACACAGGACTATATATCGCCCTTGGGGTAGTTACACAATATTAGAAGAAAGTGAACGATATAAAATTAAGAGAATTGTAGTGCACCCAGGAGCAAAACTTTCTTATCAAATGCACTACCACCGGAGTGAACATTGGGTGGTCGTGTCCGGAACTGCACGAGTGACCAATGGGGATCGAGAATACGACATTCACCCCAACGAAAGTACCTACATTCCTGTGTCGACAAAACATCGATTAGAAAATATTGGGAAAATCCCTCTCCAAATCATTGAAGTCCAAAATGGGGAATACTTGGGAGAAGATGACATCGTTCGTTTTGAGGATGATTATGCGCGCCAAGAGGGATGGCCTTTATTGCCGGAGATTCCAACATGAGTACTGAATTAAATCCAGAAATTTTTAGAGAATACGATATTCGTGGAATTGCCGACCAAGATTTGATGGATTCTGTCGTAGAACAGTTAGGAAAAGCTTTTGCAGAATATTTGTATCCAAAGGACGCTAGAACGGTTGCCGTTGGCTACGATGCCCGCATTAGCTCGCCAAGAATCCGAGACGCACTTTGCCGTGGACTGAATAACGCAGGTCTAAATACTATTGATTTAGGACTTTGTCCAACACCAGCACTCTATTTTTCTCTCTTTCAGCTCTCAGTAGAAGCTGGAATCATGATTACTGGGAGCCACAATCCCTCTCAGTACAATGGATTCAAGATCTGCGTGGGAAAAGAAACCATCTATGGATCAGAAATTCAAACACTTCGTAAAATCATGCTGGAAAAAAAGGAAGACATTGGCACAAAAACTTTTGGAACGACAAAAAAATATCCTATTATTCCTGAGTATATCTCATTTTTGAAAGAGAAATTCCCCTACTCTTCGGAGTGGCCAGTCACTGTCGTGGTAGATTCTGGAAATGGAACAGGGGGGCTCGTAACCCCAGAAGTACTCCGATCCATGGGAAATTCTGTTATTGAACTTTTTTCAGAACCGGATGGTAATTTTCCAAACCATCATCCAGATCCTACTGTTCCAAAAAACCTTGCTAGTTTGATCAGTGTGGTTAAAGAAACACACGCAGATCTTGGCATTGCATTGGATGGCGATTCTGATCGGATCGGCGTCGTCGATGAAACTGGAAAAATCTTGTGGGGCGATCAACTGATGGTATTGTTCTCTCGAGATATTTTGAGAGACAAACCAAATTCTACTTTTGTTTCGGAAGTAAAATGTTCTCAAAACATGTATGACGACATCCGAAAAAATGGTGGAAACCCCATCATGTGGAAAGTAGGTCATTCCCTTATTAAAGCCAAGATGAAAGAAACTGGTGCTGTATTCGCAGGCGAAATGAGTGGACACCTCTTTTTTGCGGATCGTTACTATGGATACGATGATGCAGTGTACGCGGCTGCTAGGGTCGTAGAATTGCTCCGCAAAATCCGACGAGAGCAGGAATCTAAAGTACCCGTGAGCTCATTACTTTCCGATTTACCAGAAACTTATTCCACTCCAGAGATTCGCGTAGATTGTCCAGAGGAAATTAAATTTAAGGTTGTAGAACAAGTAAAAAATAGGCTGTCCTCAGAAAAAGGTCTCGTAGACCTAATTACCGTGGACGGGGTCCGACCTGTATTTGAAAAAGGTTGGGGATTATTGCGGGCTTCTAATACCGAATCTGTCTTGGTATTGCGGTTTGAAGGTACTGATGCGGTATCTCTAAAAAGTATTCAAGACACCTTAGAAGGTTACACCAAAGAGGCTATTCAAGCTCTTTCGATGCCATGAGCCGTAATAAAACCAATTATGCCTGCCGAGAATGTGGTGCCAAATCTCCAAAATGGTTAGGGCAGTGTACAGATTGTAGCGGTTGGAACACTTTAGAAGAAGTGCTTGCCGCGCCACCGTCTTCTGGTAAATTGTCGCGATTTGCTGGGGAAGGTACCGTTCAATCTCTAGCACAGGTTGGCCTCTCCGCAGAGGAAGTCCGAAGCACGACAGGCTTAGAAGAGTTAGACCGAGTGTTGGGCGGAGGATTAGTAGAAGGATCCGTTGTTCTCATTGGTGGAGATCCTGGAATCGGGAAATCTACCCTTTTGCTCCAAGCACTCGCAGACCTCCATACACGTACGTCCGTACTTTATGTCACGGGAGAGGAATCTTTACAACAGGTTTCATTGCGGGCACGTCGATTGGGTTTAGGAGAAGTTACCTTACCTGTGTTGGCTGAAACTCGGGTGGAGGCCATTTTGGGCATTGCGCGCAATATCCAACCCAAAACGATGGTCATCGATTCTATTCAAACCGTGTACACCGATTTTTTGCAATCGGCTCCGGGTTCTGTAGCTCAAGTACGCGAAAGCGCAGCCCAGTTGTCTCGTTATGCCAAATCCTCTGGTACTTCGTTATTTCTCGTCGGACATGTTACTAAGGAAGGGACATTAGCAGGTCCGCGAGTTTTAGAACACATGGTAGATACTGTCCTCTATTTTGAAGGAGACACGGGCAGTACTTTTCGCGTGGTTCGGGCTATCAAAAATCGTTTCGGTGCCGTTAATGAGTTGGGCGTATTTGCGATGACCGAACGTGGGCTACGTGGGGTTAATAACCCTTCTGCGATTTTTTTATCCCGAGGGGAAGAAGAAGCCCCCGGCAGCGTAGTCTTAGTGACTCGAGAGGGCACGAGACCACTATTAGTGGAAGTACAAGCCTTAGTAGACGAAACCCATTCTCCCGCACCGCGTCGGGTATGCCTTGGATTAGATCCAAGTCGTTTGGCTATGCTATTGGCAGTTTTGCACCGACATTATGGATCCGTTACCTACGACCAAGATGTTTTTGTTAATTTAGTTGGGGGGGTTCGTGTGGGCGAAACAGCGGCAGATCTCGCAGTCCTCGCTGCAATCTTGTCGAGCCTAAAAAACCGGATACTGTCCCGTCGTTTGGTTTTGTTCGGAGAAGTTGGTTTATCAGGTGAGATCCGACCAGTGCCAGGTGGGCAAGACCGATTGCGCGAAGCCTCAAAACACGGTTTTACCCGGGCTATCGTCCCAAGGGCTAATGTGCCAAAAGTAATTCCTGATGGCATAGAGGTAGTTCCAGTGCAAAGGCTTCAGGAGGCTTTGGAGTTACTTTGAAGTACGGAATCCGATTTGAGTGCGTGTGTAGGATACGCACCCTAATTAGACTCCGACTTCGTTTACTTAGCTAAATCTAGGCTAAAACACGCAACAAAAGCATCGTTATATCCGCCTCCGGGAACATTTTGCGCACCACGAACTGCCCCAGGTAAATTGGTAGATTGGGTTTCGCCTGCAATGTATAGAGATTCCGATTTCAGTGCAATTACCGTCGCAGCGTCGTCGTGGTTGCCTCCAAAATAAGTAGAACGGGACAAAGATTTTAAGTCTGGGAGTAATCGGGAAATGAAGGCATCCCGATAACCAAAGGAACAACCTCTGCAAACTTGCTGTGCGGAATTAGTAATACCAGGGAAATCTGTTGACCATGTCCAGCCAGTCACATACACTGCGTTTGGAAGCACTGTTAAGCTTGAAGCCCAATCACTCTGACTACCACCGAGGTAAGTGGACTGCAAAACAGAGTGTAGGTTAAATGGGAGTTTAGAAATGAAAGCATCGTAGTGATGCTCTACACATCCTTGGCAACTAGATTGAAACCCACCTGCCGTCTTTGGAAAATCAGTAGACCAAGTAGTACCAGTTACATACACACCATCTGAAGCTATTGCCAAAGCATTAGCAACATCGTAGCCACTTCCGCCCAAGAAGGTAGACTGTTGTAAAGTTTTTAGGTCAGGGCTAATGCGCGAAACGAAGGCGTCCGTACTGTAATCGGAACAGTCTGTGCAAATTGAGCGCGCACCCCCAACTACTTTAGGAAAATCCTTCGAAGACGTAGTGCCTGACACATATACGCCGTGTGTACTTACTGCTAAAGAAGTATCTCCATCCTCTCGGTTGCCTCCTAAAAACGTAGACTGCACGATCGATTTAAGATCGGGAGTAAGACGAGTAACAAAGGAATCCCTATAGCCATCGGTACAACTGGAGCACGTTTGTTGGGCACCGCCCGTGGTTTGAGGAAAATCGCTAGACCAAGTCCAACCTGCTACGTACACCGAACCTGAGTGTATAGCGATTGCATTGGCCCAATCGTCTTTTTCACCACCTAGGTAAGTAGATTGGTACAAAGTACGTAGATCTAAACTCAATTTAGAAACAAAAGCATCGTACTGTTCGTTTACGCAGTCTCCACAAACCGTCTGAGCTCCCCCTGAAACACCAGGGAAATCAGGAGAGTAGGTACGACCCGTTAGATATACGCCATCTGGAGTCAGTGCCAGCGCAGTGGCGTAGTCGTGGTCGGCCCCTCCCAAAAAAGTTACCTGGGAAATAGTACGCAAACCTCGACCAAGGCGGGCAACAAATACATCATAAGATCCCGAAAAATTTTCTTGTACTCCACCCGCAATACCAGGAAAATCAGTAGAACCGGTGGTTCCTGCTACATACACCGAGTCGTTATTTACTGCCATGGCCTCGATCCAATCTTTATCACTGCCACCTAAGTAAGTACTTTTCAAAATCGGATCGATGATCACTGGCAGATTTGGATCATACTCACCAAGCTTGAATCCGTAGTGACCCTCACGTTTGGGATCCAAGCGATACGAAACTTGTACTGGCCTTCGTACTTGATCCATTTGCTGCCACGCAATTGGTGCACTGAACTTTCTTGATTGGTCTCCCACGACAAGATGCTCATTGTCTAAAGATAACTCGCCACCTGATACCTGAAGATCAATAGCATCAGGGTCCGCGCCAGATTGTAGGGTAAATCGCTTCTCCACTGTTCCTAACCGAGGAATTAGAGATACCTCTATCTTAGGCCACACTTCCCCGAGGGAAACTTGCTCCCAAGTGGGTGCGCTGTGCCATTTGTTGGCGTTGGCACCATGAAAGTAATTGACTTGGATTTTTGAAAGGGAGAGACCTCGTGGATGAGCAATACCACCTACCAAGTGTTCGACTAAAACCAAAGAGGATGCAGTTTTTTGCAGATTCCAAACTAGGTCACCTTCCCGTGTCACAAACAAGGGCCCTGCTGAAGTACGGACTTGGAATGCTACTCGTGGATCCGATTGACCTCGGTTTTCCTCAAACGGAATATTCGAAAGCACCTGACTTTGGTCAAAGGGAACTGCGCACACAGTTCCCGTTAGGAACGCAACTACCCACCCAAAAAGTGTCCTACGCATTTGCAGATCCTTTTAAGGTCGTGTGCGTGTCAAAACTCGAGGTTGTCGCTGGCCTAAACAACTCTTACTAGATTGATCTCCATTGGCCAATCTATTACAACGTTGTTTGGACGGTATAGCAACAGGTTCTGTTACTAAATAACTTTGGGTTGCCTGATTGTTGTTTTCGTCTTTTTCTAAGGTTGTGCACCTACCATCCACGAAAGCACGGAAGGTCTTGGTACCCACACCACTAGGAGAAAGATTTTCGAAAGTAAGTACTTTGGTCTCACCGCCGTTCAATTTTCCCAGTGCGACGAACTGATCTCCACCCGTGTTGCCCATATCATTGGTATTGCACGCGATGGGATCGTTCTGGTCGAGCCAAACTACCAGTTGACCTGCGTCCGCCGCAACAGTTCCCTGATTCTGAACAGTAACTTCGGCTCGAAATGGAGTTCCATTTTCAGGAGCAGAAGGCGTCAATGAAATATTTGTCACCACAAAATCATTGTCCGCTGCCGTAAGTGTCAGGTCAAAACGAGAGATGATTGAATCGGAGAGTGCCCCTTCTGCCAACTTTTCTTGATATCCATCAACAGTATTTGGAAAATTAGGCGAATAAGAAAATCCACCTGCATAGACAGAATCAGGAGTGACTCCTATTGCCATGACATAGTCATAGCTAGTACCTCCTAGGAGTGTGGACTGCACCACGTGTTTAAGGTCTACACTGAGTCGGGACGCAAAAGCGTCCATCCGCCAGTTTAAGGGATAATCACCCATGAAAGTGGTCTGCGCGCCGCCAGTAAGTCCAGGAAACTCACTCGCCATGGTGATGCCAGCCAAATAGACTGAGTCTGGGGTGACAATCATGCTTTCAGCTAAGCTATTTCCACTCCTGTCTCCTAAGTAAGTAGCTTGAGTTAACACATTTAAATCAAGGTTGAATTTCGCAATAAACATCTGGACAGCACCGTTATTGACTTCTAGCGCACCACCATTAGTATTCGGAAAGTCAGCGGAGCATGTATTACCGGCTACGTAGATTGCATTCTTGGCAGCAAACAAGGTTGTTGCTTCGTCTGACCCTGTTGCCCCTCCTAAGTAAGTAGAGCGAAGAATCCTGCGTAGGTCAAAACTTAGGCGTGTAACGAAGGCATCATGAGAATCGCAAGCAGTGCCACCTGCAAACGCAGGTTGGGCAGAACCTAGGTGGGTTCCTGGAAAATCATCTGAACCAGTCAACCCCGCTGCGTACAACCCGTTTTGCGTAGCACCCAATGCGTAAACTTTGTCTTCTTTACTACCACCGAGGTACGTCGACTGAAGCATAGTACGTAAATCAGTACTTAACCTGGCAACGAAACCATCTTCGATGTCTCCTCCAAAGTTCCACTGTGCGCCTTTTGCAGTACCTGGAAAGTCTGTAGAACTTGTTGCCCCTGATACGTAAATTGAGTCTTGAGTGTTAATCAACCGGACAAACCAATTTAAGTGGTTACCAGGGTAATGGTTCAGTAACTTCCATTCGTCACTTACGAAACCTTCGTCTCCACTACCACCTAGGTAGGTAGATTGGATCAGTGTAGTTAAATCCAAAGACAACTTTGTAACAAAAACATCTTCAGATCCTCGCAATACCTCTTGGAAGCTTCCTGCGGTTCCTGGGAAATCCCCAGAAAAAGTAGCACCTGCTACGTAAACAGCATCTTTTGTAACTATGATTGCAGACCCTTCGTCACTACTGCTGCCACCCAAGAATGTAGCCTGTATCAATGTGCGTAGATCTAGGCTGAGTTTGGCCACGAAGACATCATAAACTCCCCCTGGACCCGATTGAGCACCACCAGCAGTACCAGGAAAGTTCCAAGAAGAAGTAGTGCCCACTACATATACGGCATCTGCGGTAGTCACCAGGTCATAGATTTCACTGTACCAAGCACCACCTCCGAGATAAGTAGATTGCAAAAGCGGGTCAATCACCACTGGTCGACTGTGGTCGTAGTTTCCTAAATTAAAACCATAGTTAGCCCCCTCTAGTCGATAAGAGACCTGGATGGGCAGTTGTTTACCTGCCACTTCTTGCCAAGCAATCGGGGCAGTAAAAGACACCTCTCCACGGCCGGTAGCCACTAAGATTTGTCCATTTTCTTTTAGATCTAGCTTTCCACCGTCGACTGACATCAAAATTTTACGGACGTCCGTACCAGGTTGGAGGACAAACCGTTTTTCAATGCCTTCGGATCGCGCTACTAAACTAACTTCTACTCCGGGCCAAACTTCTCCTAGAGCTACTTGATTCCAAGTGGGAGCAGAGGGATGCCAAAGGGTAGAATCTTTCCCATGAAACTCACTTACACGAACAGGAGAAACATCTGCACCACGGGGTTTTGGCGTGCCACCAGAGAAACGTTCTACGATATTCCAAGAAGTTTTCCCAGATGGTAGATTCCAAACTAATTCGCCATCCTTCGTGACAAACAACGGTCCAACCGGGGTACGTGCCTGAAACGCTACATCGCCACTTCGGGTCTCGAAGGGAATCGAAACGGCCCGAAGAGCGGAGTTGGCATTATCCTTTTCGGATGCGTTCGCAAAGGCTGCGTAAGGGACTATCCAACTAAGGGATGCTACTAAGAAAAGACCATGCAGATACATAGCACTACTCCTAGCGTTAATGTGGTTAAACACGATTAAACACTAGCAAATTTTAGACCAAAATTAAATAAAAACCGTGCTATTCCTCCCAGTTCTTCAGTACAGAATTCTTTGAGGATACTACTCCAAAGTCCTTTTTATTTTTTAATCAACGGATTGTGACCTTGTTAGGCAGTAACTGACTTCTTAGAAAGTACCCCTACAAGCAAATTCGTTGTATACTTTCAAAAGAGTTTGAGCGTGCCTCGATTCCTCCAAATAAGACAGGGCAAACCCATGTTTGGAACGCGATACCATCGGTCTACCGTACTTCCACTATTGGTTTTTGGGTTAAGTGCTTGTATGCCTCTCCAGCAGTATCGAACCCAGTACAGTTTGTGCGTGAATTCTGGAAAAGTTCCTTTGGAGAAGTGCGAAGCACATGCTATCCAGAAATACCAAGAGGCTGTCTCAGATTCCAGTGCTGGGCAAGAATATCTTTTGAATTTCATTGAGTTTGACGATCAGGGCATGCTTTTTGATCGCAAACAAATGGAAGCTGTCCTAAACCTAATTTATGAGGAAGCACTGACAAAAGATTTGTTAATCGCGGTGTTTATGCATGGTTGGAAGCATAGTGCAGCCCCTGGAGACAGTAACGTTGAAGCTTTCCGATCTTTGTTAGCACGTTTAGACGAGTCCGAGAAGCGTCTTAGCCAAGACAGCAAAGAAACACCCCGCCAGGTGGTGGGAGTATACCTAGGGTGGAAGGGTGCTTCCGTTACGATTCCTGTCCTAGATCATCTTAGTTTTTGGGAGAGAAAAAATACCGCACAAAAATTGGGTGAGACTGGTGTTGCTGAAGTATTGAGTCGATTAGAACGCATTAAACTGGATAAAGATAGCATGGTCGCGGGCGGCAGTAGGACTCGAATGGCCATGATCGGACACGGGCTTGGTGGCACTGCAATGTACGGTGCAGTGGCGCGTACTCTTTCCGATCGGTTTTTGCAAACCGCGGCACCCGAAGGAGCACAAGGAGATGTGCGAGGAGTTGGTAATCTAGTCGTATTGATCAACCCTTCATTTCCTGCCTTGCAATTTGCACCACTGAGCAACATGGCAGCAGCTCGTGGTTCTTATTTTGGTTCTCAGTTGCCCGTGTTGGCGATTTTGACTTCAGAAACGGATTATGTCAGCAAATTGGCATTTTCTTGGGGGCGTCGGATTTCTACATTTTTTGAAAACGAACGTGAGATTAACCGTTGGAATGCAGTCACACGAAAAGAAGAGGATCTGTCAGAGAAGGCAATGAACTTAAATACCCCTGGTAATTTCTTGCCCTTCCTTACCCATTCTTTGCACCCAACCGAAGAGTTTTCCGAAAACACCAACCAGAATCCAATTACTGAATTTCACAAGATGTACAGTGCTTGGGTTTTAGATTATCCGGGAAGTCAAATTGAGTTTAATGGGACACGACTGCAAAGAACGGAGCAATCCGCAGGAAGAAATCCTTATCTCGTCATCCAAGTTAATCGAGAACTTCTTAAGGATCATGGAGATTTATCTGACCGCAGGAACTTAGATTTCATCAATGAACTCATGTTGATTTCTTGCCAAACACCGAAAATGATCGAAAAGACTCGTTCTGAAACTCAATCGTTGACCCGCTAGGCAGACGGAAACTCCATGACTAAGCTCATTTTTGTCACGGGAGGTGTGGTTTCTTCTTTGGGGAAAGGGATCGCGGCTGCTTCACTCGGTGCAGTCCTAGAAGCCCGTGGCATTAAAGTCACGTTAGTGAAGTTAGATCCTTACATCAACGTAGATCCTGGCACCATGAGTCCTTTTCAACATGGTGAAGTTTTTGTTACTGCAGATGGCGCAGAAACAGATTTAGATCTTGGGCACTACGAACGTTTTGTCCGCATTACTACTGGACGGAAGAACAATTACACCACTGGTAGGATCTACGAAAACGTCATCCGAAAGGAAAGACGAGGAGATTACCTAGGAGCCACAGTCCAAGTAGTTCCACATATTACAGATGAGATCAAACGCTGTATTTTAGAAGGTGCCGGAGATGCTGAAGTCACCTTAGTTGAAATCGGTGGAACAGTAGGTGATATTGAGTCTCTACCCTTTTTAGAAGCCATTCGTCAAATGAGAGTAGAGCGTGGTTTACAAAATGTGCTCTATATTCATTTAACTTTAGTACCTTATATCCCTTCTGCTGGAGAAATCAAAACAAAACCAACCCAACATTCTGTTAAAGAATTGCGTTCTATTGGTATTCAACCCGATATTTTAATGTGCCGTGCAGATCGGCTTTTGCCAGAAACGGAACGAAAAAAGATTGCACTCTTCACTAATGTTGAAGAACGCGCTGTTATCTCAGCGGTGGATGTAGACACCATTTACCGAGTTCCACTTTTGTACCATGCGCAAGGTGTGGATGACATTGTGGTAGAAAAGTTGGGGTTAACTGCACGTCCTGCAGACCTTGGTGAATGGAAAAAAGTAGTAGAAGATCTGTTACAACCAGTAGGGGAAGTACGGATCGCCATGGTGGGCAAATATGTCCACTTAGCAGAATCCTATAAATCTTTATCGGAAGCATTGATTCATGCAGGTATTCATACTCGAACCAAAGTTCAAATTATTTACGTAGACTCCGAAGAAATTCAACGCAATGGTAAATCACTTTTGCAGGATGCAGATGCTATTCTTGTTCCAGGGGGATTTGGAGAACGCGGCATTGAAGGTAAAATTTTAGCGGCACAATTTGCACGAGAAAACCAAGTCCCTTATCTTGGCATTTGCCTAGGCATGCAAGTGGCTGTGATTGAATTTGCACGATCTAAAATGGGTTTGTTGAATGCTCATAGTACAGAATTTAATCCAAATACTTCTGATCCCGTCATTGCCATGATTTCTGAATGGACCACCCAAGAAGGAACCGTAGAAAAACGTTTTGCAGACACCGATTTAGGTGGTAGCATGCGACTAGGTGCGCAACCTTGTCAACTGTTGCTAGGTTCTCGAATTTTTGAAGCCTACCAAAGAGAGTACATCGTAGAACGGCACCGCCATCGTTATGAATTCAATAATCGATATGCGTCTCTTTTTGAAGACAATGGATTGCGCATTTCTGGAAAATCAACAGATGGAAAGCTCGCAGAGGTAGTCGAACTTCCCAACCACCCTTGGTTTGTTGCTTGTCAATTCCATCCAGAATTTACTTCTACACCTCGTGATGGTCATCCCCTGTTTTCCAGTTACTTAAAGGCAGCAAAAACCTTTAGGATTTCCAAAAAATGAACCTTTGTGGTTTTGAAGTTGGTTTAGATCATCCCTTTTTTTTAATTGCTGGACCTTGTGTCATTGAGTCAGAAGAATTTGCACTAGAGACTGCTTTTCGAATTCAGGAAATTACAAAAAAACTTGGTATTTCGTGGATTTATAAAGCTTCTTTTGAAAAAGCAAATCGGACTTCTAAAGACAGCTTTCGTGGACTTGGTTTTGAAGTAGGTCTTTCTATCTTAGATCGAGTGCGACGCGAAGTGGGTGTACCAGTACTTACAGACGTACACGAAGATACCCCCATCGAGCAAGTTGCAGAAGTAGTAGATGTGCTTCAAACTCCTGCCTTTCTATGTCGCCAAACCAGTTTTATTCAACGAGTGGCTCGCACTGGAAAACCAGTAAATATCAAAAAAGGGCAATTCCTTGCACCTTGGGACATGATACATGTAGTGGAAAAGGCAAGAGCAGTCGGAAATTCACAGCTATTAGTGTGCGAACGTGGAGCTTCCTTCGGCTACAATCAGCTAATTTCGGATATACGCGCATTGGTCATTTTGCGTGATACTGGTTGCCCAGTTGTGTTTGATGCTACCCATTCTGTTCAACTGCCAGGAGGGCAAGGCAATGTTTCAGGGGGGCAACGATCATTTGTGCCCGTGTTGGCACGCGCGGCGGTGGCAGCTGGTATTTCCGGACTTTTTCTGGAAACACATCCGAATCCTGATGCTGCAAAATCGGACGGGCCTAATAGTTGGCCACTAGATGCTTTAGAACCTCTCTTGGTTAGTCTTCAAGCCATCGATACTGTGGTAAAACAAGTTTCTACAGTTTTGTAAGTGAGGTTATGATTCTTTCTCTCGAATGAAACCATCTCTTCAGCTCAGAATTGGCCAAAATCTGGCCATGACCCCTCAGATGCAACAAGCGATTCGTTTGTTGCAGCTGCCTACTCTTGAGCTTCAGATGGAAATCCGACAAGCACTAGAATCTAATCCAATGTTAGAAGAAGAGGAAGACGAGTCTAGTTCGGAATCCGCAGATGGGGAAGAAGTAAGGCAAGAGGACTCTCCAGATCAGGAAAGTGTGCCAGAACTTGATTTTCGTTTAGAAAATGCCGATCTGTCTGTAGACAACGATTGGACGGAATCTTATGATTTCTCAGATGGGGTAAGTAAAAAGGATTTTAGGGAGTATGAAGCGACTGCCGTAGGAAAGTCTTTACAGGATGTGTTGCGTGAACAGGCTTGTCTTGTCCGTTTTTCAGAGGTAGACACGCAGATTGCGGAAGTGCTCATTGATGCGATTGACGGAGATGGTTATTTAACGGATACCTTGGAAGGTATCCAAACGACTATAGCCACTTGTTTTCAGCAAAAAGTGGACATCGAAGAAATTGAAGTGGTCCTCCGACAAATACAAAACTTTGAGCCATCAGGAGTGGGTGCACGGGATTTACGTGAGTGTCTCTTGGTTCAGTTGCGCGCCTTTCCTGAGAGTTCAGTACGAGCTGATGCAGAACTTCTCGTGGGGGAACACCTCGCCGTCCTCGCTCGTCAAGACCTATCTTTGTTAGGGCGACGGACCGGATTTGAAGAGGAAGTGCTCCTTCAGGCAATCCAGTTGATTCGAAAACTACACTCTCGGCCAGGTGGTCAGATCACGGAAATAGGAACAGAGTATCTTATACCAGATGTCATTGTTTCCCGACCCCGAAACGGTGTACGTACGTGGAAGGTCGAGTTGAATCCAGAAACTTTGCCAAAGTTAAGGATTAACTCATTTTATGCCGCCTTTATACGTCGTGGAGATGTGAGTGTAGACAATCATTACCTACGTACTCAGCTTCAGGAGGCGCGTTGGCTACTGAAGAGTCTACAGGGACGGCATGAGACTTTGCTCAAAGTGGCAACTGCCATTGTGGAACGTCAGAGTCTTTTCCTAGAAAAAGGGGACGAAGCCATGCGCCCATTAGTGCTCCATGACATTGCAGATGTTTTGGGCATGCATGAGTCGACTATTTCAAGAGTCACTCAACAAAAATACATGTATACCCCAAAAGGGGTGTTTGAGCTGAAATACTTTTTTTCTAGTCATTTGAGCACTTCCACGGGGGGAGAATGCTCTTCCACAGCTACTCGTGCGGTCATTCGACGATTGGTAGCCAAAGAAAATCCTGAAAAACCCCTAAGTGACGATAGAATTACCGCTTTATTGAGCAACGAGGGTATTCGAGTGGCAAGGCGAACCGTGGCTAAATACCGCGAAGCCATGGCAATTCCCCCTTCTAATGCAAGAAAACGTTTACCACCCATCTGAATGGGCTACCAGACTCTACACATCACCTTCTCAAGGAGTTTGTAATGCAAATCAACTTAACTGGCCACCATGTCGAGGTTACCCCAGCTTTGCGGGATTATGTTGTCAGTAAACTCGAGCGGCTGGAGCGGCATTTTGATCATGTCACACAAGTACATGTAGTACTCATGGTGGAAAAGTTGCGCCATCAGATAGAAGCGAATCTCAACCTCAATGGGGTGCAGATTTTTGCCAAAGAAGAGTCTGAAAGCATGTACGCTGCCATTGATGCTTTGGCAGACAAGCTCGATCGGCAGATCATGCGCCATAAGGAAAAGAGCACAGACCATCGCCGTAGGTAAGTTCATTCCTAAAAAGTCTCCGGAGGGCGTTTATGCGTATTGCCGAGTTCCTAAAACCAGAGTGTGTTTCGGAAGGGATTTCTGCTTCGAATAAGCGCCGTGTCTTACATCTTTTGGCGGATTTATTAGTAAAGGGAGACCCTCAATTATCCGTTAATGCGGTCCTGCAAGGATTGATTGAGCGGGAAAACTTAGGCGGTACGAGTCTCGGAAAAGGCATCGCGATCCCCCATAGTCGGATAAAAGGTGCTAGTAAGGTAGTAGGTGCCTTTTTGAAGTTAGACCAGGGAGTAGACTTTAGTGCTTGCGATCAGGTACCAGTGGATATTTTCTTTGCGTTTGCGGTACCTGAGGACACAAGCGAACATCTTCAAGTACTCGCGCAGTTGGCACGAGTGTTTCGTGATCCCGTGTTTTGTAAACAACTCCGATCTGTAAAAGATGGACAAGCCCTTTATCAGTTAATTACTGAAAAATAGATTTTTTGGTTGTGATTAAAGGTTCGCAAATTTTTATGAAACTCATTATTGTCAGTGGGTTGTCCGGATCTGGAAAGAGTACTGCTCTTCATATATTAGAAGACCTAGGGTACTACTCTGTAGACAACTTGCCAGTGCGCCTCTTGCCTGCGTTGGCCAAAGAGCTTCTAGGGCAGGGGAAACCTAATTATCAGCACGTAGCGGCAGGAATCGATGCGCGCAATCCTCCTTCGGATTTGGAACAATTTCAAGACATCATAGGCGATTTGAATACCTCCGGAGTACAGGTTGAAGTTCTATTTTTAGAAGCAGAGAGTACTACGCTTATTAAGCGTTTTAGTGAAACTCGAAGAAAACACCCTTTAACCAGTGTTGGAGTACTCGGGTTAACTTTACAAGATGCCATCGAGCGAGAACGAAAGGTTTTGGAACCACTACGGGCGATGGCACATCTTTGCTTGGATACTACTCGAACCCATCAACATCAACTGCGCGATCTATTAAAACATAAAGTTGATCAGACTAACGTTGGTAGCCATGGACTATCGATTCTATTTACCTCTTTTGGCTATAAAAATGGAATACCTGCTGACGCAGACTATTTATTTGATTTGCGTTGCTTGCCTAACCCTCATTGGGAATCTCACCTTCGCACCTTAACTGGTAGAGATCCAGAGGTCGCCGCTTTTTTGGAAAAAAATTCTCTCGTGGAAGAAATGTACCAATCTCTAAAAAAATTTATCGAAGCTTGGATTCCCCGCTTCGAAGCGGATAACCGTGTTTACTTAACCATTGCCTTGGGGTGTACCGGTGGACAACATCGATCCGTCTATTTGGTAGAACGGTTAGTACGCCATTTTCGTACGAATCGTCCAGATGTCCAAATGCGGCACCGAGAGCTACACTGACGATTCCCGATGCGAAAAATACAACTGATGGTCATCAATCCCTATGGGTTACACGCGCGTCCTGCGTCTGCATTGGTTAAGTTAGCTTCACGCTTTGAATCTGAGATTACCTTAGTACATGGCGAAAAACGAGCAAACGTAAAAGACATCTTCGCTGTGATGATTTTGAATGCACCAAAAGGGTCAACCCTGCAACTGATCACTCATGGAAGAGACGAAGAACTAGCGATGGAGAGCATTTCAGCTCTCATTCAAGATGGATTTGGGGAAATGGATTCTTCTGTCAAAAAAATGTGATTTTAGGGATTAGCCTATTGGCATCCTACCTCGCAACCCGCGCTTGTGTGGCCTCAGCAAGTGCTGGATGCGTAGGGTAGCTACTTCTTAAGATTCGCGTGGCGTCTTCTGCAAGATCGTCCATTCCTAAACCCCGGTAACCTTGGGCCATGATTCCCAATGCGTCTGGTGTTGCCTGTGTTTGTGGATAGTGTTCAATCACGTATTTTCCACGGTTAACTGCTGCCAAGTAGCCATTCTGCCTCAAATAGTAGCGGGCAACGTGGACTTCATATTGTGCCAAACTGTTGCGAAGATGCACCATCCGTTGACGGGCATCAGCGGCGAATTTACTGTCCGGGAACCGACGCACCAACTCACCAAAATCTTGAAAAGATTGCCGAGCGACCCCAGGATCCCGTTGAGACCGATCGAGAGGCAAATAACGGTCGATAAAACTAATCCCTTGGTTAAAATTGACCAAACCTCGTAAGTAGTACGCATAATCCAGGTTAGCATGGCGGGGATAAGTTTTGATAAAGCGGTCTAAGGTGGCAATCGCAGAAGTGGCCTCGTCGCTTTTATAGTACGTATAGGCAATTTCGAGTTGTGCCTGCTGAGCATACCGGCCAAAAGGGTAACGAGAATCTAACTTCTCATAATACTTGATGGCCTGCTCATAAGAACCATCATTTAGGGCATCTTTTGCCTCGGAATAGAGTTTTTGAATGGTCCAATCTCGAGTGGGATCAATTTCATCAGGCAACAAAGCACAACCACTGCTCCCCACGAGCCAAATCAAAGCAAGTACTACGTTTGCATTTTTAGACCAATTTTTTGATGCCGTCATCAGAAATCCCATTCTAATCGGATGCGCCTTACATTAGATCTATCATGGTAGCATAGGCAGATGTCAAAATCTGTGCATCTCCAAGCCCATATCCCAGAATCATTGGCTGGTCAAAGACTAGACCAAGCACTGGCTGCTTTGTTTCCAGAATACTCTAGGAGTCGTCTCCAAACGTGGATTCGGGATGATTCTGTCCGAGTCAACGGGAACATTCTTCGGCCTCGAGATCGTGTGCGCGGGGGAGAATTCGTAGAGCTGCTATCAGAGTTGAAAGAGGAAACCCCCTGGACCCCTGAAGACGTGCCACTCGAGGTGGTTTATTCAGATCCATATCTGCTAGTAGTAGACAAGCCTGCAGGATGGGTAGTGCATCCTGGCGCAGGAAATGCTAATGGCACACTCGTGAATGCTTTACTACACCATGCGCCAGAGCTTAGTTTGTTGCCACGGGCGGGGTTAATTCACCGACTCGATAAAGACACTACTGGTCTTCTGGTGGTGGCGCGGACTTTAGAAGTCTACTATGCACTGACAAAACAACTTCAGAAGCGAGCCATGCTTCGCGAGTATGAAGCACTGGTCAATGGGGTCATGTTGGCAGGTGGTACTGTAGACGCTCCTCTTGGAAGACACCCGATAGATCGCACTAAGATTGCCGTAATGGCTAGTGGTCGCCCTGCAGTTACTCACTACTGGGTAATACAAAGATTTTCCGCACACACTCACTTGCGTTTACACTTAGAGACCGGACGAACCCACCAGATTCGAGTACACATGGCACACCTACGTTATCCGGTGGTGGGAGATCCTGTATATGGTGGTCGTGTCCGGGTGCCAATGGGAGCTTCTAAAGCCTTGATCACTGCTTTACAAAATTTTCAGCGTCAAGCCTTGCATGCAGCACGCCTTGGGTTCATTCATCCAGTGACGGAAAAAGAAATGGAGTGGCAAAGTCCGCTACCAGCCGATTTTCAGAATCTTTTGAAACTTGTAGTGTCTTGACTGGAAACCACACGGCAAATTGTTTCATGAATCCTAATCTCCTAAAATTGTTAATTGCCCAATTCCTCAGTGCTTTTGCGGACAACGCGATCTTGTTTACTGCGGTAGCCATGGCCATGCAGGCGGGTGCCTATCCTTCCTATCTTTCAGCACTCCAAGGTATGTTTTTGGTGGCGTTTGTTGTGTTAGCACCTTGGGTAGGTACTTTTTCGGATAGTCGTCCCAAATCGGTTGCCCTTTCGATTGCCAATTTCGTGAAAGCTGCCGGCACTGGACTTTTATGGATAGGGATCGATCCACTGGTCTCTTACGCTGTGGTAGGCGTAGGTGCCGCAATGTACAACCCCTCTAAATACGGCATTCTGCCAGAGCTAGTAGGCCACGGTGATCTTGTTCGGGCGAATGGTTGGATCGAGGGAGTAACTCTGACTGCCATCTTGTCTGGAAGCTTGTCTGGTGGGTGGGTCGCAGATCGCTCTATTCCGCTGGCCGTTGCTTTATTTGGTAGCCTCTTTTTACTCGCAGGAATCGCCGCACGTTTCATTGTGGCAGTTCCCCCTAAAAATCGGGAAGGTTCACCGCTTCGCTTCATAAAAACCGCAAAAGAATTGTTAAAAAATCCTCGTGTAAGGATTTGTGTAGTGGGGATAGCGTTGTTTTGGGCAACCATCATGGCATTGCGAGTCATGTTGGTAGCATGGGCACCCGTTGTTCTAAACATTCATGAAAGTACCAAGATTGCGGGATTAACTGCTTTTAGTGCTATCGGAGTAGCCGTCGGAGCCATCCTTGCTTTCAGGTTAATCCCCCTGGAACATTTGCCACGTGCTCGGTTTGCAGCCCTTGGCCTCGGTAGTATGCTTTTTTTGTTCGGAACGGTAGGAGACGTCGAAACAGCGCGTGTAATCTTGTTCCTCGTTGGGTTATGTGGAGGATTGTTTGCAGTGCCAATCAATGCTGCAATTCAAGAAATCGGACATCAATCCATAGGTAGTGGCAATACCATTGCAGTTCAACAATTTTTTGAAAGTCTAGGTATGGCGGCAGCGACTGCGATCTATGCGTTGGCAGCAGCTCATTCTGTGGATCCGGTTCTTGCTTTTTATGTACTCGGAGGGTTAGTGTTGGTAGCAACTCTGCTTGTGAGCACGAGATTCCCTGGTTAATCCCTATGCAAGACCTTTACGACGCCTCTGCCATTGAAGTTTTAAGCGGTCTTGAGCCAGTTCGGCGACGACCGGGCATGTACACTCAAACTGATAATCCAAACCACCTCGCCCAAGAAGTAATTGACAATGCCGTAGATGAGGTTTTGGCGGGTTTTGCCACTCGCGTAGAAGTAGTTTTACACGCGGATGGTTCCCTTTCCGTTTCCGATGACGGTCGGGGCATGCCTGTAGATATCCACCCAGGAGAACAAGTCTCCGGAGTGGAGGTCATCCTAACTCGTCTACACGCCGGTGGTAAGTTTTCTGGAAACACTTACCAATTCTCCGGAGGGCTACACGGAGTTGGGGTGTCCGTGGTCAATGCCTTGTCTCTTCGGTTAGAGGTCTGGGTACGTCGGAAGGGACGCGAGTACCACATGACCTTTGCCAATGGGAACAAGACATCCGATCTGTCCATTGTGGGAAAAGTAGCCCTTGGTGTGACCGGAACCCGAGTACGATTTTGGCCTGATCCAACCTTTTTTGATTCTCCCCATTTTTCTAGCACTTGGCTGGAACACTTACTTCGAGCAAAAGCGGTATTGTGCCCCGGGTTGTTGGCTTCTTTTCAAGAAGAGGTAACCGCAATGCAAAAAGAATGGCACTACGACCGGGGTTTAGCTGCCTATTTGCAAGAAGAGCTAGGGGATCAAGAAACTTTACCGGAGTCTCCCTTTGCAGGCAGCTTCCATGGCAGTGAACAGGGAGTGGATTGGGCGATCGTTTGGCAAACTGGAAATAGTGGGCACTCACTTGCAGAAAGTTACGTCAATCTGATCCCAACACCCCAAGGAGGTACTCACGTCAATGGTCTTCGTACTGGTTTACTCGAAGGACTACGTGAGTTCTGCGAGTTTCGCAGTTTGCTCCGACGCGGGGTAAAAATTGCGCCAGAGGACATGTGGAGCCGAGTGGCTTATGTCTTATCGGTCAAACTTCGCGAACCTCAGTTTACCGGTCAAACAAAAGAACGCCTTTCTTCGAGAGAATGTGCTGCTTTTGTCTCGGGGGTTGCCAAAGATGCCTTTAGTTTGTGGCTACACCAACATACGGAACAAGGTGAAAAGATTGCCGAGCTAGCCATTTCTGCTGCTCAAACGCGCTTAAAAGCCACTCGGGTGGTTGCACGAAAACGAATCACCTCCGGCCCAGCATTGCCCGGAAAATTGGCTGATTGCGTTTCTCAAGATCCAGGGCGTTCAGAGCTGTTTTTAGTGGAAGGGGACTCTGCTGGAGGATCTGCAAAACAAGCACGCAACCGAGAAACCCAAGCAATTTTGCCTTTAAGGGGAAAAATTCTAAACACTTGGGAAGTAGACTCTACCGAGGTCTTAGCTTCCCAGGAGATACACGATATTGCGGTGGCCATTGGAGTAGATCCTGGGAGTGATTCCTTAGCGGGATTACGTTATGGCAAGATTTGCCTCTTGGCAGATGCAGATTCGGATGGTGCCCACATTGCTACGCTGCTATGTGCCTTATTTCTCCAACATTTTCGACCATTGGTTCGTGCGGGACACTTGTATGCAGCCATGCCACCTTTGTATCGAATCGACATTGGACACGAAGTTTATTACGCATTGGATGAACAAGAAAAACAGGGCGTTTTAGAGCGTATTGCCGCGGAACATAAAAGAGGAAAAGTCAACGTACAACGTTTTAAGGGATTGGGCGAAATGAATCCAATGCAGTTGCGCGAAACTACGTTAGACATCGATACGAGGCGGTTGGTTCAACTCACCTTAGAAGACGAGGATTTCACGACCAGTTTGTTAGACAAATTACTTTCCAAAAACCGTGCTGCGGATCGACGCGCTTGGCTGGAAAGCAGCGGAAATTTAGCGAAGATGTAGAATTTTAGGCATACTGAGGAGCTGTATTTTTTCCTTGACCTCACCCCCAACCCCTCTCCCTGCCAGGAGAGGGGAGACAAAAAACAAGCCTTATTCCCCTCGCCCTTTAGGGAGAGGTGGCTAGGGGGTGAAGTCGCCTTTTGAGAGTTTGTGATGAGCTTATATTTTTACTATTTCACGTTGATTTAGCTATACCACGATTTCAGAACTAAGCAGTCGTCTTCCGACAACTAAAGGGATTTCCCTCGCGAGGAATCTATGAAAATCGGTGTTGCCTACGCAACTCAAAGCCGTCAAGTGTGGCTCACAGTTGATCTTGCAGAAGGTGCCACAGTTCGTGATGCCATCGAAAAATCCGGTGTGTTAGAGAATTTTCCAGAGATTGACCTCAAGCAACAAAAGGTTGGTATCTTTGGAAAAATTGTTAAACTGGAATCTCCCGTTGAAGAAGGGGATCGCGTAGAGATTTATCGCCCCATCGTGTGTGACCCAAAGACAGTTCGGCGAAAATCAAAGTCTGGGGAAGCAGTAGAGGCATAATTGGAGTCCGATCCGAGTGCGCAGTCGATCGTCATCCATGACGCTCTCTCTACGCACGTAAAATCGGTTCACGGTTTGGACGCCAGCATTTCGGAAGTGACTTCACCGCCGACGCTTAGTATTTG
>Ga0268283_1000571_pt1 | contig 22810 bp, 21 predicted proteins | sample saktaG_13_FD_190140 | JGI IMG/M metagenome (GOLD analysis project Ga0268283, IMG submission 190140) | Saline water microbial communities from Sakinaw Lake, British Columbia, Canada - sak_2013_06_06_36m | ecosystem: Environmental > Aquatic > Non-marine Saline and Alkaline > Saline ... | reverse complement strand
CAACGCTGTAAAAATTGCTGAAACTTTTGAGGGTCCATTGCAGCAAAGAACCTGTTGAATGTCTTGGCTTGGAATGCCATTTGGTAAGGTGAGAAAAGAGGTCAACCACTCATTTTTAGTTTTTCATGCAACTCATGTCATTCCAAGATTCATCGGCACTGATAATAGCAGCAATGGAAATGAAAACAATGTCTTCAAGTTATAGAAGCCTTTTTCTTTCTATGCGAGAGTCTTTCATAGATGAAAGATACTTCCTTAAATCTGATTTTTCAAAATTTACATCTATTACATTATCAGATAAATATAGTCAACAAGGTTGAAGAATGCAAATTTATATAGTTTATAATCAGCTTTTTATATCATTATTTGACGCTGTGGTTTATGTAAAATTTGAACCAATTTATAATGCGTCATCCCTGTTTAGTGTATCTTCAACAAGGATGGTTTCAAGTTGCAGGATGATATAATAATATCATTAGGTGGATTGTTGTTGTTAAGCTCTTTTGCAGAAATATTCGGAAATTTTTATTTGATAGAAATTTGCTTTCTATTGAATATTAAAACAATCGCAAGTTGATGTAAGAATACACCAATGCAAAATAGCAGCCAATCGAAGGAATGGGGCACAAAATGCGAAGGCAGGATGATCATGACCTGGTTCAAACTGAAGTCTTCCCCCCGAGGTAGCGACTGCTGATAATCCAATGCAAATACAACAAAATCTTTCATGTATGAAATAAGAACTAATACCGAACCGGTGATCAGGAGAACCCACTCCACTCTTGAAAGCCGGGTTACAAGGAACGATTCTGGCCGGCTAATAAGTATTAACGTTGCAAGTAATATCATGGTCAGGGAATTAATAATTGGAGCCACCACCGGACCAGTCCACAGGCTTGGAAGCATAAAGAGAATATCTGTAGTTAGCAGTGATGAAGGCCAGCCAATTAGTAATTTAAGAAACAGATAGTATGCGATATCCCAAATAGCAAAGACAATAAGGAACCAGGCAAAACGGTGAAGTTTTTCCTTAGCAGCAAGAATACCGATTGCAAGTATCATTATAAGTGTGGCCAATTCGCGTAAGAGTTCAGTTGTTGCGAGGTATGGCGCCATTTCCCTTAGAGGGAAAGCAAATCCTTCAGGATAATATAAAGCCCTTATGTAAACTACCACGGCTGCTTCCAGAAATCCCATTGCCAGCGCAAACAGGATTATCCAAACTGTTCTATTAAGAGGCTTCATGAGCGTATAAGTTTTAGGTGTTTACAAAGATAATCTGGTTTTTCCTTTGTTTGTCTTTCTTTATTTATTAGAAGTAGAATGAACTTTTGGTGCTGAAGTAAAATAGTAGTTGCAGGTTAATGAAGGTCGAAGAATGACAGGGCAAAGCAAGGAAATCGATCTTGCTGCGGGTAATCGAATGAGATTCAGTGAAATAATTTTAAAAATATACCTGAAAAAGTTTTACTTTTGCCGCCCTTGAGAGTTGCTAATTGCTCCCCGACCATTTATCAACAAATTATTGTTGGCAAATTTGTTGAAATTAAAATATAATTTTACCTTTGCACCCCTTTTTATAAGGAGAAGGGCTTTTTAGAATTCTGAAATATATCAAAGCGATGAATACATTAAGTTATAGGACATTAACCCCTACCAAAGAAACAATCACCAAAGAATGGGTGCTTGTTGACGCTGAAAATGAGGTGTTGGGCAGGTTGGCAACTAAAGTTGCCAGATTACTAAGGGGCAAATTGAAAACCAATTACACCCCGCATTTGGATTGTGGTGATAATGTAATAGTTATCAATGCAGCAAAAGTGCGCCTTACAGGTAAAAAAATGACTGATAAGGAGTATGTAAGACATACAGGTTATCCTGGGGGTCAGCGTTTTGCTACACCAAAGGAATTGCTCGCGAAGCGTCCTGGTGCTATTATCGAAGAAGCTGTGCGTGGTATGTTGCCTAAAACTCGTTTGGGTGCCGAGCTTTTCAGGAACCTAAAAGTTTTTGCCGGCTCTGAGCATGCTCATGAAGCTCAACAACCTAAAGTTATTAATCTCACCTCAATAAAATAAAAATGGAAGTTTTGAATGCTCTTGGCAGGAGAAAAACCGCTGTAGCACGTATCTATCTGAAAGATGGAAACGGAACCATACTGGTAAACGGACGGGATTATAAAGAATATTTTCCTACCGGAATTCTGCAATATGTTGTTCGTCAACCACTCGAAATAGTTAACGCACTCGAAATATACGACATTAAGGTAAACCTGGCTGGCGGTGGCATCACCGGGCAGGCAGAAGCCCTTCGTTTAGCAATTTCACGTGCATTATGCGAAATCAATCCGGAGCATCGTCCTCCATTGAAAGCAAAAGGTCTTATGAGAAGGGATCCGCGCATGGTTGAAAGAAAAAAATTCGGACAGAAGAAAGCCCGTAAACGCTTCCAGTTCAGCAAGCGTTAAACTATACTGTGAAGGTAGTTTAGTATCTAAATTGCCAAGACTTCTGCTCATGGGCAGAACTACTTGGCAATTGGTTTTAACAGAATGTAAACTAATAAAGAAAGAATAAATGGCACGTACAAATTTTGATGAATTACTGAATGCCGGTGTTCATTTTGGACATCTAAGGCGTAAATGGAATCCTAACATGGCTCCTTATATTTTTATGGAGCGTAATGGTATTCATATTATTGACCTTTACAAAACCATAGCGAAGATTGATGAGGCAGCATCAGCTATGAAGCAGATTGCCAAATCAGGCAAAAAAATTCTTTTCGTTGCCACGAAAAAGCAGGCTAAGGAATTAGTAGCAGAACAGGTGAAAGTTGTAGGTATGCCTTTCGTTACGGAGCGCTGGCCAGGTGGTATGCTTACCAACTTTGCTACAATCAGAAAAGCTGTGAAGAAAATGTCATCAATTGATAAGTTGATGGTTAGCCCAAGTTTTACTAATATTTCGAAACGCGAGCGTCTTCAGATTACCCGCGAAAGAGCTAAACTTGAGAAAAATCTTGGTAGTATTGCTGATCTGAGCCGTCTTCCATCTGCACTTTTTATTGTGGATATCCTCAAAGAACATATTGCAGTTGCAGAAGCACGCAAGTTGAATATCCCTACATTTGCTATTGTTGATACTAATTCAGATCCCAATCTGGTCGATTTTGCGATACCGGCTAATGATGATGCTTCAAAATCAATTTCATTGATTGTAGCAAAAATGGTTGATGCTATCGAGGAAGGATTGAATGAGCGCAAGCTAGATCGCGACAAACGGAGTTCTGATGAAGAGCGTGACGAAGATGGAAACCTGATAACATCAGCAATTGATACCGAGGATTTTGAAGAAGATGAAGAAGAAGTGCCAGGTGCTCCTAAAGAAGGAAAAATTCCCAAACTTAAACCAACGGCAGAAAGCGCTGAAGAGCGTTCAAAACGTCCACGCAAAGTAATTGCAAAAAAAGCTCCGCCTCGTAAACCAGGCCCAAGAAAATAACTATTAATATTAATTGAATTATGGCAAATATTACTGCTGCTGACGTAAACAAACTTCGTCAGCAAACCGGTGTCGGTATGATGGATTGCAAGAATGCACTCGTTGAAGCTGAAGGCGATTTCGAGAAGGCTATTGATATCCTGCGCAAGAAAGGTCAGAAACTTGCTGTTAAACGCGCTGAGAGAAATGCAAATGAAGGAATTGTTATTGCCCGAACTACTTCAGATAAAACTTTTGGGGCAGTTGTAATGCTTAACTGCGAAACTGATTTTGTTGCCAAGAACAAGGAATTTATTGATTTCGCAAATAAAATCCTGGATCTTTCCCTTGAAAAGAAGGTCAATTCTTTAGACGAATTAACTGTTCTAACTATTGATGGTCGTACAATATCTGAGGGAGTTACTGATCTGATTGGTAAAACAGGAGAAAAGATGGAACTTTCACACTATGAGTTTATTTCGTCTCCAAAGGTGTATGCCTATAACCATCAGGGAAACAGGCTTGCAACATTGCTTGGTATGAGTAGTACAATTTATGCTGAAATTGACCAGATCGGACATGAAATCACGATGCAGATTGCAGCTATGAATCCTGTAGCAATCGATAAAAATGATGTTCCTCAGGATATAATTAACCGGGAAATTGAAGTTGGTAAGGATCAGGCACGTGAAGAAGGGAAACCAGAAGAAATGCTTGAAAAAATTGCACTAGGTAAATTGAATAAGTTCTATAAAGATAATACTTTATTGAACCAGGAGTTTATTCGCGATGGCAAACTTACTGTTGGTGAATATCTTGCTAAAGCAGATAAAGATCTAAAATTAAATTCATTTTTCCGATTGATGCTTGGTGCCTGATAGAGGACTCATGACCATAAAAAAATCCGCTCAATTGGGCGGATTTTTTTTTGAAATCAGTCTTGCAAGGTTCTGGATTTGGACAAGAACTATGCGATGAGGAGTTCTTTTATAATGTCGGCAATCACTTTGTTTTCTGCTTTTCCAGATAAACTTTTAGAAGCCATTGCCATCACTTTACCAATATCTTTCACAGATGTGGCTCCAACAGAAATAATTATTTCCTTTATCTGATTGCGTAGTTCTTCAGGAGTTAATTGCGGAGGAAGATATTTTTCAATTATAGATGACTGGAATAGTTCGATATTTGCGAGGTCAGGCCTTTTTTGGGAGATGTAAATCTCAGCTGAAGCTTTTCGCTGTTTAACTAACCGTGCAAGAACCGCAGCTTCCACAGAATCAGGTATTTCCAAGCTTGTTACATCCTTGCCTGTTTTCTCGAGTAAGAGTGCTGCCTTTATGGCACGTAATGCTTCCAGTTTATCTTTGTCTCTGGCTAGCATGGCCTCTTTAAGGTCGTTGTTGATTAGTTTTTCAAGTTCCATTTCAGGTTTTCCCAGTTAGTTTATTAGTCAACATTGTCGTGGAGAAAAGAGTTGTTCTGACGCACTTCAACACCTTCAATTCCATCTTTGGAAAGCGTAAACCGTGATACTGAAGTGTCATTTGCCATTGGAACGTCCGTTAGTTCAACGTTGCGACGTAAGTACGCTGGTTGTTTTTCCATTTGTGTTAATCCTTCAGGTGTGCGAATCATCTCACTAAACTCACGGAGTTTTTTGATGCGTTCGTGCTGGCCTGCCTGCATTTTTTCATCAGTCTCGGCAGGAGTTGGTTTAACTTGTATTTGGACATGCCTGTATGGATTTACTGGTTGATTAATATGTTGCGTTTCTTCCACGCGCGAAATTGTTGAAGGCAAACCGGGGACAGTAGGATCGTTAGCAAGATTATCAAAAGAAGGATTTACATCGAATTCAAAAACTAAGGAAGAAGAATGGTTTGTTTCCATCTGCGGCTCGTGAGCACTTTCATGTACATCATGATCGGGTATCGATTTATTAATAAAATGGATTTCATTGAAATCTTCATCCGGTTTTTGTTCGTTTACAAGTTCTGGCTCCAGTTTTGCTTTTGGTACTTCAGGTTCATTTCCAAGGATAAATATATTTTTAGGTTCCTTAAAAGCATGTTCTTTGCTTTTAGCCGAATCGAATCCAGTTGCTACAACGGTTATAGCAATTTTGTTGCCGAGTGAATCATCATTGCCGTTACCCCATATAATTTCGGCAGTGAGGCCGGCTTCTTTCTGGATAAAGTCGGTGATCTCCATTACTTCATCGAGCGAAATTTCCTCCTGACCTGACATCATATATAATAGAATGTTTTCAGCTCCGCATATATTGTTATCATCAAGTAATGGAGAGCGCATTGCCAGTTGCACGGCTTCTAGTGCACGATTTTCACCTTCAGCCACACCAGTTCCCATGATAGCCTTACCGCTGTTTTTCATAACGGTTCTTATGTCTTCAAAATCTACGTTTATATAACCGGGAACAGTTATTATTTCAGCAATTCCTTTCGCAGCTGCGGTAAGAATATCATCAGCCATATTGAAGGCCTCAGATATTTTAAGATCGCCTTCAAGTTCGCGCAATTTATCATTGCAGATAATCAGCAATGTATCCACATACTTTTTAAGCTCATCTATTCCATCCTGAGCTTGCTGGGCACGTTTACGGCCTTCAAATAGAAAAGGAATAGTAACAATACCAACAGTAAGTATTCCTAAATCGCGGGCTACACTGGCAATAACCGGTGCTGCACCTGTTCCCGTGCCTCCACCCATTCCTGCAGTTATGAAAACCATCGATGTATTCACTTCGAGGATTTTTCTGATTTCGTCAATTTTCTCAACGGCCGACTCTTTGCCTACCGAAGGAACAGAGCCTGCTCCAAGGCCTTTTAAGCCAAGTTGGATTTTATTTGGGACAGGACTTTTGTCAAGCGCCTGGGCATCGGTGTTGCAAACAATAAAGTCAACTCCCTTAATTCCTTGCTGATACATGTGGTTAACAGCATTGCTGCCACCACCTCCAACGCCAATAACTTTTATTATAGAAGATTGATTTTTGGGGAGTTCGAATTTTAGCATGTCAGTCATTTTTTGATCCTCCTAAATTAATGGATTAATACTGGTTGATTCTGCTTCGTGAGCGGATTTTGTTAACAATTTATATGTGAATTATTAACTAGTCAATGTCGTCGGAATCAAGAAGTTTCTTGATTTTTTCGAAAAAGGTGAATTTGGGTTCAAATCCTTCGCGTTTTTTCTTAGTTTTAGGGTCTTCTGCTTTTTCAGCTATTTCAGGTTTTTCAAATTTGCGTTCTTTTTCATGTAGTTTTTCAAGCCGGGCAAGACCAATTATAACAAGACCAATTCCAGTGGCATACATGGGGCTGGCCATTTCTTCCGGAACGTCTTTGGCAAGGTGCTCGTTAGGATAGCCAACACGGGTATCCATTCCGGTTTTGAACATAGTGAGCTGAACCAGGTGCTTTAATTGTGCTCCTCCGCCTGTGAGTACGATTCCTGCGATAAGTTTCTTTTCAAGACCTGATCTCTGAATTTCGAAATAGATATTTTCGATGATTTCTTCCATCCGTGCTTGTATGATACTGGAAAGATTTTTTAATGTTATTTCCTTTGGTGGCCGACCTCTCAGACCTGGAATGGCTACTACATCCGTGTCGCGGTTCTCGCTGGATAGAGCAGACCCAAATTTCACTTTGAGTTCTTCAGCATGTTTTTTTACGATATTGCAGCCTTCTTTTACATCCTCGGTTATTATTTCTCCGCCAAAAGGGATAACAGCGGTATGCCGGACAATACCATCTTTAAAAATGGCAATATCGGTAGTTCCTCCTCCAATATCCACCAGGGCTACGCCAGCTTCTTTTTCCTCATCACTAAGTACAGCTTCTGCAGATGCCAGAGGCTCAAGAAGAAGTGATTCTACCTGGATACCGGCTTTGCGTACACATTTGTATATATTCTTTGCTGCAGTAGTTTGCCCCAGGATGATATGAAAATCAGCTTCAAGCTTGCTGCCAAGCATACCTTTAGGTTCAGGAATGCCGGGGTCGCCATCTATAGTGTATTCCTGGGGTATCACATCAATAATTTCTTCTCCGGGATTCATAGCAAGCTTGAACATGTTTTCGGTTAGCTTGTCGATTTCTTCCTGGCTTATTTCCTCCTCACTGCTATTGCGGATAAGGTGGCCTTTGTGTTGCAGACTCTTGATATGCTGACCTGCAATACCCACATGCACTGAAGCGATTGTTACCCGGGATCGCTGGGCAGCTTCGTGAACTGCAGTTTGGATTGATTGTACAGTGTTTTCAATGTTTGAAACAACTCCTCTTTTTACTCCGATAGATTCAGCCTTTCCGGAGCCGAGTATTTCTAGTTTACCAAGTTCATTGCGTTTGCCAACGATAACTGCAATTTTCGTTGTCCCAATGTCGAGACCTACAACGATTTCATTTTTTTCCATACTGAATTATTTTATACAAATGATTTGATTTTCGTATTTAAGATTTATCGTGTGATATGTTTCCCAGCCTACTTTGGGAAGTGCCTGGATATAAAATGCTTTGAGTTTTTCAAATTTTCCCGTTGTATTTGAGGTGTCTCCAAAAAGGATGACATGATTTCCAAAAGCAGGAGTAATTTCGATTTCATTTTCGCTGTTAAAGTATATCTGACTAACCTGGGCTAGAAGGAAGGAATCCGCTATAGCTTTTTTAACTATATGAAAAGCTCTGTAAATATTTATACGGCTTTGCAAAGTGTCAGATTTATCTGGTTTAAAATTGGCAAGATTTGCATTTTGGGAAAAGGGGAGAGTAATGTTCCCATTAACAACAATTACCCTGGCAGGGAATTCAGAATTAGATGGCATTAACGCTCCTTCACTATCAGCATAGAATTCCTGTCCCTGCCGATTAATAATGCGCATAAGAGGTTTGCGCTGAATAATTCGTGCGATCAATCGCCCTTCAACAGTAAGGAATACATCAGCTTTTTGTACATATGGAATAGAGAGAATCTGAAGTTCAATGTTTTCAATGTTTATATCGGACAAGGAATGTTTAAGCGGATCGCCAAAGCGTTTATTAATTTGGTTTTTAATAATCCAGGGAGTAATCAAATGATCAGCTTCCTGGTAATTGATGTTTACATCAAATCCGGAGCAAACTGTCAGATTCTGTTTGAAGGATGAAAATCCCAGCAGGAAAACCACTCCGGAAATCAGCACAATCCACGACGACCCTATGAGAATCTTCTTAAGCATGACTTTCTTCTATTAGTTGAGTTAATTGCTGCTCAATAGGTTTCACAAGCAGATCTATATCACCTGCTCCCATTGTGAGGAGCACATCCGGCTTATTTGTTTTTAGGTGAATCAATAATTTATTTGGAGTAAGCAGGCTTTTCACTTTCAGATTTACCTTTTCAAGTAGCCAGGGAGAGGTGATTCCTTCAATTGGTAACTCGCGGGCCGGATAAATCTCCATTAAAATTAATTCATCCAAAAGTTCTAGGCTTCTGGCAAATTGGTCTGCAAAATCTCTGGTGCGGGAATAAAGATGCGGTTGAAAAATACCTGTTATGCGCCTGCCTTCAAATAAACGACGTGTAGAGGAAATACAAGCTTGCAATTCGGCCGGATGATGGGCATAATCATCAATATAAACAAGGTCTGGTTTATTAATGCGTATGTCAAAGCGTCTCGCTACTCCTGTGAATAAAGGTAAACTGCTGCGGATTTCATTTTCAGTTACACCATGCAGCAATGCTGCTGCAATGGCAGCAACAGCGTTTTCAATATTGTAATAGCCCTGCAATCCAAGTGTTAAATTATTAATATAGCCACTAGGGTATTCAAGGTCAAAGGTGTAGAGACCATGGTTAAGTGAAATGTTCCTGGCTGCAAAATCGGCTTTACATTCAATGCCGTATGTTAGAATTTTGTTTTGTTTACTATGATTTTTAAACAAATGGTAAAGGCTGTGTTGAATAATAAGGTTGCCATCATCCTTTACCTGAGATGCAAACAAAAGGAAAGACTCCTGTAAGTTTTCTCTACTGCCGTATATGTCGAGATGATCGGCATCCATTGACGTAATAATAGCAGTTTGTGGATGAAGTTGGAGGAATGAACGATCAAATTCATCAGCTTCAACAACCATGTTTTCGCTCGTTTGATTATAGAGGAGATTGCTGCTATAATTTTTGGAAATTCCGCCCAGGAAAGCACTACATCCCACGTTTGATTGAGTTAGCAGATGTGCTGTCAAAGTTGTAATTGTAGTTTTTCCATGTGTTCCGGCAACAGCTATGGTTTGATAAGCAGATGTGATAAGTCCAAGAACTTCAGCTCTTTTTAACATAGGAATGCTCCGCAACCTAAAGTAGATATATTCAGCATGATCTGATGGAACAGCGGGTGTAAAAATTACAAGGTCGATGGAATCTGGAATTGAGGCAACATCTTCAGAGAAATGGATTTTCATCCCTTCCACTTCTAACTGATGTGTGAGACTGGTTGGAGTTTTATCATAGCCATATACTTCAGCACCTTTCAGCAAAAAATACCTCGCCAAAGCACTCATGCCTATTCCGCCGATGCCTAAAAAGTAAATCTTATGAATGTTAGCCAGGTTCAAAATTTGTAGTCTGATTATTAGTTATTATTTGAGTTTATTTTCAGGCAGCTGATAATTTCATCTGCAATTTGATCAGCAGCATCAGGAAAAGCCAATTGTCGGATATTTTTTGATAGTTGTTCCTGTAGCTGACTGTTGCCTGAAAGCGAAATGATTGTTTCACATAGTTTTTCAAGTGCTTCACTATCCTTTATAAGCAGGGATGCATTTTTTTTAACCAGGGCCATGGCATTTTTAGTCTGGTGATCTTCTGCTACATTTGGAGAGGGAACCAGGATTGCCGGTTTGCCTACAAGGCATAATTCGGAAATTGCAATAGCACCAGCTCTCGATACAACCAGATCGGCTGCTGCATAAGCCATATCCATTCTTGTAATGAATGCAAAAGTTCGTAAACCTATATTCGCATAAGGCTTCAAAGCTTTCTCCGCTTTTTCAGCGAAAGCAATTCCTGTTTGCCAGATAACCTGCAAGCCATTGTTAGCAAGTAATTCAAGGCTGCTTAATATGCTTTCATTAATAGTCCTGGCACCCAGGCTGCCACCGAGAACTAACAACACGGGTGATGTGTTATTCAGGCCGAAGAAGCTTAATGCTTCATCCCGTTTATCCGAAATCATTGTAATATCTCGTCTTACAGGGTTTCCTGTAATAACGATGCTTGATTTTGGGAAATATTTTTCCATGCCATCGTATGCCACACAAATTTTATTCACTTTTGGGGCAAGAATTTTATTTGTAATTCCAGGGTATGAATTCTGCTCCTGTATGATTGTTGGGATTCCCATAGCAACTGCAGCTCTAAGTGTAGGTCCACTTGCGTATCCGCCTACACCAACAACCATGTCGGGTTTAAAACTTCGGATAATACTACGTGCTTTCAATAAACTGGCTATAATTTTTACAGGAAAAAGGAGATTCTGAGTGGTAATTCTTCGTTGGAGTCCACTAATCCAAAGTCCAATAATTTGATAGCCGGCTGAAGGTACTTTTTCCATTTCCATTCGCCCTTTGGCCCCAACGAAAAGAATCTCTGCATTTGGAAGTTTCTTCTTCAGTGCATCTGCAATGGCAACAGCCGGGAATATATGCCCACCTGTTCCCCCTCCACTTATTATAAATTTGGGGTTAGCTTGCATGAGCAGGTTCAATTAATGTTTCATTTTCTTCCTTCTCTTCAGTTTTTTCATCCAGATCGCGGCTTACACTTAATATTATGCCAATACCTATGCTGGTGAACCAGATGGATGATCCTCCCATACTTATTAATGGTAGCGTTTGCCCGGTTACAGGAGCCAGCTTAACAGCGACAGCCATATTAATCATTGCCTGGAATACCAGACTACATGTTATGCCAATGGCAAGAAAGGCGCCATAAGCTTTGGGTGATTTAGCGGCAATCCGCATTCCACGATAAAGCAGTATTAAGTATAGCAATACCACTACAGTGCCGCCAATCAATCCGTATTCTTCGATGATTATTGCATAGATAAAATCGGAATAGGGGTGAGGTAGAAAGTTTTTTTGAGTGCTATTGCCTGGTAATTTTCCAAAAACGCCTCCATTGGCTACTGCAATAAGCGCTTGCTTTACCTGATAATCTTTATCATCGATCATGTCGGGATTGCTGTCCTTACTTACAAAATTTTCGATCCTGTTTTTCCAGGTAGCTACACGGTTGTTTGTTTTCGGGAAAAGATAAATAAAAGTAATAAACAGAGCCAGCACTACAATACCGGCAGCAATGGTTGCTGTTATATACCTAATATCTACCCTGCCGATAAACATAAGAACAATACATGTAATAAAAAGTAAAGCTGCAGTGGATAAGTTGGCAGGCATTATTAATGCTGTAATAATAATTATCGGAACAATAACAGGAACAAATGCTTTTACAAAATCGCGTCTGTTTTCCTGATGTTTGGCTAACTGACGCGCAAGGAACATTATTAATGCTAATTTGGCAAAATCGGATGGCTGAAAAGTAACATTAAAGCCTGGAAGTGTGTACCAGCGCGATGCTTCATTTGTTGTTGTACCATAAATCAGCGTGTAAAATAATAATGGGGCAGCAATGAATATTGCGATGTAGGATATACTTGCATAGTAAGTGTACTTTACTCGGTGTGCCAGAAACATAAGGAATATGCCAAATAGTAGAATACTAAAATGCTTCAGGATATAATATTCAGTATTTCCTTGCCTGAACCGGTAGGCAAGTGTACCGGTGGAACTATAAACTGCAAGAATTGAGAAAAGCGAAAGCAATAAAACTACTGCCCAAATAACTTTGTCTCCTTTTATTGATGGTAATATCCGGGTCATTCTTTTGGCTGGAATTATTTTGTTTTTAAAGGCTTCTCACAGCTTTTTTAAATTGACGCCCACGATCTTCAAAGTTTTCGAAAAGATCGAAACTGGCGCATGAAGGTGAAAGAATTACAACATCACCTGGTCGACTCAGTTCATAAGCCTGAGCAACTGCTTCGGCTGCCGAGCTTGCTTCTACTATGTTTTTCACTAATCCCGAAAAGTCCTCGAATATTCGGCTATTATCAATACCCAGGCATACAATAGCTTTTACTTTTAGCCGGACAAGTTCAAAAAGTTTGCTGTAATCATTCCCCTTGTCTTTTCCGCCTGCTATCCAGATTACTGGTTTGTTAAGGCTCTCCAAAGCCCACCATGTCGAATTCACGTTTGTTGCCTTTGAGTCGTTAATAAATTCGACACCATGAATATTCGCCACAAACTCAAGCCGGTGCTCCACATTCTGGAAATCGCTCAGGCATTGCTTGATTGTATCCTTGCGAATTTCGATAAGCCTTCCTGCGATTCCAGCGGCCATGGAATTGTAGAGGTTGTGTTTGCCTTGTAAGGCCAGTTCTTCGAGTGTCATATGCATTTCGTCATTTTTATATTTTAGAACTAAGTCATTGTTAATCATAAAAGCACCATTTCCTTCTATCTTGTCCCTGATTGAAAAAGGGTAACATTTTGCAGCTATTGTTCTCCGCTGCATTTCCAACTTGATTACCGGGTCATCATGGCAAAATATAAATGAATCCTTTGCAGTCTGATTACGGGTAATCCTGAATTTCGAGTCAGCATACTCCTGGAAATTATTATTGTACCTGTCCAAATGGTCGGGTGTAATATTCAACAGCACAGCGATATCAGCTTTGAAGCGGAACATCCCATCCAGTTGGAAAGAGCTGATTTCAAGCACATAATAATCGAAATCCGAAATTGCCACTTCCATTGCAAAACTCTTTCCTACATTTCCTGCCAGCCCTACATTCAGCCCTGCATTTTTCAAGATGTGATAGGTAAGCAGCGTTGTTGTGGTTTTTCCATTACTCCCTGTTATACAGATTGTTTTAGCTTTTGTATAACGACCTGCAAACTCAATTTCAGAAATAACTGGTATTTGCTTTGCTTTTAAAGCAGCTACAATAGCTGCATTATCTGCAATTCCAGGACTCTTGATTACCTCATCTGCACACAGGATTTTATTGGCTGAGTGCCGCCCTTCCTCGAAAATGATGTTATGATGTAAAAGAACGTTTCTGTAATTCGTTTTTATTTGTGTATCGTTGGAAACAAAAACTTCAAATCCCTTTTGCTGAGCAAGGACTGCTGCCCCGACTCCACTTTCGCCGGCCCCAAGTATTACTATCCTTTTGCTCATCTTTCTTCTCTGTCGTTATTTCCATGTTTTGTTTCATTACCTGATTTTAAGCGTAATAATTGTGAATACTGCCAGCATAATTCCGACAATGAAAAAGCGCAATACTATCTTGGGTTCGGCATAACCAAGTTTCTGAAAATGATGGTGCAGAGGCGACATTAAGAAGATGCGTTTTCCTACGCCGGATCTGCGCCTGGTATGCTTGAAATACGCTACTTGTATAACGACTGAAAGATTTTCGACAAGGAAAATGCCGCATAAAATCGGAATAAGAAGCTCCTTACGGATCATTATTGCAAATACGGCTATTACACCACCTAAGGCAAGGCTTCCAGTATCGCCCATAAATACTTGGGCTGGGTAGGAGTTGTACCACAGGAATCCAATACATGCCCCCACAAATGCACTTACATAAATGGATAATTCGCCTGTATTTGGGATATACATAATGTTCAGATAGTCAGCAAAGACTATGTTGCCGGAAACCCAGGCCAGAATACCAAGTGTAATGCCAATAATTGCTGAAGTGCCTGTCGCCAGGCCATCCATTCCATCTGTCAGGTTGGCCCCGTTGGAGACTGCAGTAATTATTAGGATAACAATCGGAATAAATACGAGATATGCCCATTTCTTGTATCCATTTCCCAAAAACGAAAGCAACATCGCATAGTCAAATTCGTTGTTTTTAAAGAAAGGTATCGTTGTTTTAGTTGAATGTGTTGGCTTCCTCGAGAATTTTACGAGGTGATTACTAGACCTTTCAAATGCTGATATTTCGGAAGAAGTGCGAACTTTACGCTCCGGGATCTTCTCCCTGATCACTACGGATTGGTTAAAATACATTGTTGTTCCAACAACAAGGCCTATTACAACTTGTCCAAGGATTTTAAATTTTCCTGCCAGGCCTTCTTTGTCTTTACGAAAAACCTTGATATAGTCGTCCAGAAATCCAATGAATCCAAGCCAGATTGTCGAAAACAGGATTAGAATAATATAGATATTGGTCAGTTTGGCAAAGAGAAGTGTTGGGATAAGGATGGCACCTAGAATGATGAGGCCTCCCATTGTAGGTGTGCCGGCTTTTTCATTCTGGCCTTCCAGACCTAGATCCCTGACAGTTTCGCCAATTTGCTTTTTTTTGAGATAATTTATCAGGCTTTTACCAAAAAGCAGAGAAATAATAAGGGATGTTATAACTGTAAGAGCAGCACGAAATGAAATATACTGAAACAACCCTGCTCCCGGGAAGTGATACGCTTTTTCTAAATAGGTGAACAGGTAATACAACATTGTTTCTGCTTTTATTTGAGTCTTATTCTGCTGATTGTAAGTCTTATAACTTCAAAAAATCGGATATAACCTTTTTGTCATCAAAAGGATATTTTACCCCTTTTATATCCTGGTATTTTTCATGCCCTTTTCCTGCTACCAGAACAATGTCACCAGGTTGAGCAAGTGTACAGGCCGTTCTGATCGCTTCCAGTCTGTTAGTGATTGCCAGTACTTTATGTGTGTCAGAACTCTTTAATCCATTCTTCATCTGGTTGATGATTTCTTCCGGATCTTCTGATCTTGGATTATCAGATGTAAGAATAAGATGATCACTCCTTTCAGCAGCTATGCATGCCATTTCTGGTCGCTTGGTCTTGTCGCGATCGCCACCGGCACCTATTACGGTAATGATTTTTTCCTTGCCGGTGCGGATATCAGCAAGTGTATCCAGCACATTTAATATAGCATCCGGAGTATGGGCATAGTCAACTATGGCTATAATACCTGAGGGAGAACGGAATGTATCGAAACGGCCTTCAGCTGGGTCAAGTTTGCTTAATACTGTAAGGGCGTTCAAAGGCTCTTCGCCAAGAAGAACAGCAGCGGAATAAATTGCCAGCAGATTATATGCATTAAAAGTGCCCACGAGTCTGCACCATATATCATTTCCGTCAATATTAAGTTGCAGGCCTTCAAAGCTGTTTTCTATAATCCTGCATTTAAATTCGCCTACACTTCGAATACTGTAGAATTTTTTTGACGCTTTGGTGTTCTGAACTATCACTTTTCCATTTCTGTCATCTGCATTGCTTAGTGCAAATGACGAAGCCGGCAGATTGTCGAAAAACTGTTTTTTTGCTTTCAGATAAGCGTCAAAGGTTTTATGAAAATCGAGATGGTCGTGCGTTAAATTGGTAAATATTCCTCCCTCAAATACAAGCCCCGAAGTGCGGTTCTGAACAATTGCATGTGAACTAACTTCCATAAAACAATAGGTACAGCCACGCTCCACCATTCTTTGCAACAATTCATTCAATGCTATTGCATCAGGAGTTGTATGTGTTGAAGGAATAATTTCAACATCAACCATATTCCTGACTGTGGAAATAAGTCCGACATGATATCCCAATTCACGATAGAGTTTATAGAGCAATGTTGCGATTGTAGTTTTCCCGTTTGTACCGGTTACACCAACCAAATGCAATTTTTGCGATGGATTGTCGAAATAATTTGAAGCAATGACTCCCAATGCCAGACTGCTATCATGCACTTTTATATAAGTTACACCTTCAGTAAGTTCAGATGGCATTTGTTCACAAACAACAGCCCTGGCCCCATCTGCAACAGCAAACTCAATAAAATGATGACCGTTGGAAGCTACCCCTTTTATTGCAACGAAAAGACATCCGGGCGACACAGTACGTGAATCGAGCGTGATACCGGTAATTTCTACATCGGTAGGCCCGGCCACTTTTACAAGCCCTGCTTTATACAATATGTCCTTCAGTAATTTCACGTTACAACTGTTGATTTTTGATATCCAGGTCAAGAACGATTGTGCTGCCCTGAATAATTTTACTACCTGCCGGAACTGACTGCTGCACTACAGAGCCCCGGCCTGAAACTTTAACTCTTAAGCCTGATTTTTCGAGAAGGAATAAAGCGTCTCTTGCACATAAGCCGGTAACATCAGGTACAATACCAACTGCAGGATCCCAGCTTTCAAGTTTAATATTTGCACCTTCTATGGTAGGAATACCCCACCCGTTATTCGCCATGCTGCCGGTAGTGTGTTGATTAAGTGTGCGATATAACTGCTCTATATCGTTCCTGTAGCCGGCTTTCACCAGAGGAAGAGTGGCGGTTGGCACAGTATCCGGCCATTTAATCCCCATCTGGAGATCAGTAGCATACACTTTGTCGGCAATCTCTTTAAATACAGGAGCTGCTACTGCACCGCCATAATAATCTCCCATTGTTGGATTGTTAATAACTACAATGCAGGAATAGCGAGGTTTATCGGCAGGGAAGTATCCAACAAAAGATCCTTTGTAATTTGATTTATTATAGCCGGCATTATTAGATGCTACTTGTGCTGTTCCGGTTTTGCCGGCAATGCTGTAGATGTTATTCCTGAGATGGCTTCCTGTACCTTGTAATACTACACCTTCCAATAGCTTCCTTCCCATAGCTATGGTTGCTGGGGAAGCAATAGCGGGATTTATTATTTCCGTTTTATATGGACGAAATATTTCGCTGGCAGAGCGGATCTGATCAATAAATTGCGGTCTGACCATTACACCATTATTCGCAACAGCATTGTAGAATGCGAGAATTTGCAACGGAGTTAGTGCTACTTCGTAACCTATTGACATCCATGGCAAAGAAACCTTTGACCAACTTCTGTTTTTTGTATTCTTTATCTGTGGTACTCCTTCTCCATCTATCTCCAGGCTAAGTGACTTGTTTGCTTTAAAGCTGTAAAGACGATCGATAAACTGCTGTGGATTTTCTTTATATGCTCTTGTAATAAATAGTGAAACGCCAACATTGGACGATTTTTCGAAAGCTCGTTGAACGGTTAGCCAGCTATAACTTCCCGGATGCGAATCTTTCATTGTACGATTGGCATATCTGGTAATTCCGCCATGAGTATCAACCGAATCTGTCAACTTAATCTTGTTATCCTCAAGCGCAGCAAGAAGCGAGAATAGCTTAAACGTGGAACCAGGCTCCGTGCTTTCACCAATTGCGTAATTATACTTTTCGGTATAAGTACCATCTTTATTCTTACCCAGATTGGCAATTGCTTTTATTTTTCCGGTTTTAACCTCCATCAGAATTGCACACCCATGGTCGGCTCCATTTAATACAAGTTGGCGCAATAAGGCATCTTCGGCAACATCCTGAATATTGATATCTATAGTTGAGATGATATCCTGACCGGTTTGTGGTTCAATTTCATTCTCCTGATTCAAAGGCCTGAACATCCCGTTAGGCAACCTTTGCATCAGGCGTTTCCCACTCATTCCTTCAAGAGTTGAACTAAACGCGCCTTCAATTCCAAGATCATTTTTTTGTCCCTCTTTGTCCCATCCAATGGTTCGGAAAGCTAACTGGCCAAAAGGGAGGACACGCTTATTAACAGCCCCGGCGATTAGGCCACCTTTGTTTTTTCCTAATTTGAAAATTGGCAGTTTGCGAACTAATTTTAACTGATCGTAAGTGACATTTCTTTTAAGCAGCAGATAGCGGTTCCCCGTTTCGTAAGCATGATTGAGAACTGCTTTATACTCCCTGCGGGAGCGATCTTTAAATAAACCTGAAAGGCCCAATGCCAACGAATCTATTTTCTCGGAAAACAATTCATCAGTGATTCCTTCAGCTCTGGTGTCCATACGAATTTCAAAGATTGGCACCGAAGTAGCCAGAAAACTACCATCTGTTGCATATACGTTCCCACGCATGGCTTCAATATTTATATAATGGAAAGCAAGTTTCTCAGCTTTCGCTTTCCACATGGCACCTTCAACAAACTGGATATATATCACACGCCCGATAATAGCCATCCCGTATAGGAAAACCATCAGGTAAATCAGCTTTACCCTCCACATGATATCCTTCCGGTGTTCGTCCATCAGTTTAGTTTGTATTATTAGTTACTGTCCTCTTTCAAAATGATTTTATGAGGAGGAGCTTTTAATTCTTTCAGACCGGTGGCTTCCAGTTTATGTGCTAACTCCGATTGCCTGCTTACATTCATTAATTTGGAATGAGTGCTTATAAAGCTGTACCGGTATTCTTCATTTAGCTTTTTTGTCCGGGCACTTTCAATAATTACTTTTTCAGCGTTATATGAATTAGCGATATACAAAACGGCCATCAGTACGATATAGATCAAAAATGGCAGTTGTTTCACCACATTTTCGCGGGTCAGGATTGTTCCTTCAATAATAGCCTTTAGCGGATTTTTATTCTGCTTTATACCTTTAGGCTTTATTTCATCCTGGTTTTCTGCGACTGGGTTCTGTTCGCTTTCCATTTCAGCGTTTTTCTGCTATTCTTAATTTTGCACTTCTCGAACGATTGTTCTTTTCAATTTCCTCATCAGAGGGTTCAACAGGTTTGCGCGTCAGCGGAAAAAGAGGTTGTATTACATTTCCATAAAAATCTTTTTCCAGGTTGCCTTCGAAATTTCCTGTCTTCATGAAATTCTTTACAAGCCTGTCTTCCAGGGAATGATACGCGATTACCACCAGGCGGCCACCCGGTTTAAGTAGTTCATTACTTTGCCTTAACAACTCTTTTAACACTTCCAGCTCATCATTCACTTCAATTCGCAGGGCCTGAAATATCCGGGCGAAAAACTGGTTCTCTTTTCCGCGGGGAGTGCAGCTGGTTAATAAATTTCTAAATTGATTTACTGTGATAATCTCCTGATCCTGGCGTCCCTTAACAATTAGAGAAGCAATAGCTCCAGCATTATTTAATTCTCCGTATAAGCTGAAAATCTCGCGAATACGTTCGAAAGAATAGGTGTTTAATATGTATTTTGCAGACAAACTCTTTTTCTGATCCATGCGCAGATCAAGTTCGGTATCGTAACGAATGGAGAACCCGCGGGCCGGAACATCAATCTGATGGGAGGAAATGCCCAGATCAGCCAAAATACCATCAACAGGCATTGCCTTGTATAGCCTGAGAAAGTTTTTCATATACCTGAAATTCTGATGAATTAGTGTACATCTTTCATCATCGGGCTTGTTTCTAAGAGCATCTTCGTCCTGGTCGAAAGCGATTAAACGTCCGGTAGTCAAATTGTTCAGAATTTCTCTGGCATGCCCGCCTCCGCCGTAAGTTGCATCCACGTAAACACCGTCCGGTTTAATGGCCAGTCCTTCAATGGATTCTTTAAGCATTACAGGCGTGTGATACATAGTTTATTCTTCAGGTTCAGGTTGGATATTTCCCATTACTTCTTCTGCAAGTGCTGAAAAATCAGTCTGGTTTTCAAGGATTGACATTTCGTACTTGTCTTTATCCCAGATTTCAATCATATTGAGTGCTGATGCAAGCACAACATCAGTTTTAATTTCGCCAAAATTGACCAGGTCCTTTGGGATGAGAAGGCGTCCGTTAGTATCAAGCTGTACTTCTCTAACACCAGCCATGAAAACTCTGATGAAATCATTGTTCTTTTTAACAAAACGGTTGAGACGGCTAACCCCTTTTACTTCTTTGTTCCATTGCGAACGGGGGTAGAGCTCAAGGCATTTTTGGAAAATACTACGTTTGATAACAAAGCCTTCGCCCAATATTTCCGTGAGCTGGCTTTTTAGTGCCACCGGAAACATCAGCCGTCCTTTTGGGTCAACCTTGCACTCCTGAACTCCAATTAGTTCGAGCATATTAGATCCTTCTTATTTTTGGGGTAAATATAAACAAGAAAATCCACAAATAACCACTTTAACCCACATTTTTTTATTAACAACTTATTAATATACATTTTACAAAGCTTGTAGATTGGAAGTTTATCTTACGATTTTTATCTTGTCAGTTATGATACAGTCTAAAGTCTGTTCTGACATAGCATTGTTTAAACAATTGGAGCCGATTTTTGCTTAAATTTGCCTTATGGAATAAAATCTGTTTGATATTCCTAAAATTGCGCTGCAAAATGGAAGAAAGGAAAAATAATTTGGAAATCAGTGAGAATTTTATTGATATTGAGCGTGTTATTTCACAGAAAAATCCAAAATTACTGAAGATTATTCCACATTTTCTGATCAATTATCTGAAAAGGGTTATTCACGAGAAGGAATTGAATAAGGCGATATTTACAAACAGGCACAAGTTTGGGCTTGATTTTCTTGATGCCGTATTTGATCAATTTGGGGCAAAGATGACTGCCGAAGGGTTGAATAACATTTCTCAGCAAGGGAGGTTTGTGATTGCTTCCAATCATCCTTTGGGTGGGCTTGATGGTATAGCGCTTATGAGCATTGTAGGCAAAATGAGGAACGACATTGTGTTTCCTGTAAATGATATCCTGATGAACCTTCCTAATATTTCGGATCTATTCATTCCGGTAAATAAACATGGAAGTAACGCAAATAACATTTCGGTATTCGAGGAAACATTTGCATCAGACAGGACACTTCTTTATTTTCCGGCAGGCTTATGCTCCCGCAAGCAAGCAGGAAGGATATCTGATCTGGAATGGAAGAAAAGTTTTATTTCAAAAGCTCGTAAACACAAGCGCGACATCATTCCAACTCACATTGACGGGCGCAATTCAAATTTCTTTTACAATTTAGCCAATATTCGCAAATTCCTGGGAATCAAGGCTAATATAGAAATGCTTTACCTGGTGGATGAGATGTATAAACAAAAAAATAAGCATATCAGGATTGTGTTCGGCAAACCAATTCCTTTTCAGGTTTTTGACAAACGGTTCACTGATACTGTGTGGGCCGAGCATGTAAAAACTTTCGTGTATTCACTTGAGAAAAATCAAAACAGTACATTCCCTTTCATCAATGTTTAATTCTAATTATATCTGCTATGCAACCTATCATTGAGCCGATTGACCGTTCACTTCTGGAGCAGGAGCTTACACACGATAAATTTGTACGCAACACAAACAATGGCAACAATGAAATTTACATTGTTACCTGGCACAATGCTCCTCATGTTACCCGTGAAATAGGCCGTTTACGTGAAATAACTTTTCGCGATGCCGGTGGTGGCACAGGAAAAGATTGTGACCTTGATGAGTTTGATACTGCTGAAGAGCCGTTTCAGCAACTTCTGGTCTGGAACCCTCGCGACAAAGAAATTGTTGGAGGATACCGCTTTATTCATGGCAACAGGCTTAAAGTGCATGAAAATAACAGGGTAGATACTCCAACAGCGGAACTTTTCAATTTTTCCTCACGTTTTATAGCCGATTACCTTCCCTATACTATAGAATTAGGCCGTTCTTATGTTCAGCCAGCTTACCAGCCCAGTATAGATATAAGGAAAGGCATGTATTCGCTTGATAATATATGGAATGGACTGGGTGCTATTATAAAGCGGCACCCAGATGTTAAATATTTTTTCGGGAAGATAACAATGTATCCACATTTTAATACTGAAGCCAGAGACATGATATTATTCTTTATGAAAAAGTATTTCGGCGATAACGATAAGTTGGTTATTCCGATTCACCCACTCACACAGAATATAGATGCTAAATTACTTGAGAGTATTTTTGTGGGTGGCAATTATGATAAGGATTATAAAATACTTGTTCAGCACGTTAGGCTTCTGAATGAAAATATTCCGCCATTGGTTAACGCTTATATGAACTTGTCCTCCACTATGTTATGTTTTGGCACTTCCCTTAACCCGGAGTTTGGAGATGTTGAGGAAACAGGAATTCTTGTCACTATTGATGATATTTATGACATTAAGAAGGAGAGGCATTTTATGAAGCCCCAGTAATAATAGAAACGCTAATCACTCTTTTATGGATGCCAAGTATGCATCGAGTTGTGTGGAATGGAAAAAATGCCCCGAAACTAATTTGCCGGAGTATGCTTTTATTGGTCGTTCTAATGTAGGGAAGTCATCTCTTATCAATATGCTTACAGGGACCAGGGGGCTTGCCCGTACTTCCAATACTCCCGGCAAAACGCGGCTTATCAATCACTTTATAATCGATGCCGAATGGTATCTCGTAGATTTACCTGGCTATGGTTTTGCACGTG